>Ga0123354_10000855_pt1 | contig 33780 bp, 14 predicted proteins | sample TergutLab28metaG_2_FD_97872 | JGI IMG/M metagenome (GOLD analysis project Ga0123354, IMG submission 97872) | Labiotermes labralis P4 segment gut microbial communities from Petit-Saut dam, French Guiana - Lab288 P4 | ecosystem: Host-associated > Arthropoda: Insects > Digestive system > Gut ... | reverse complement strand
GGAGTTGCAGATTGCTGTAGTGTCCAAACTGATTTGTGTTACTAACAATGGTTCAGGATAACCAGTCTGACATTTTTGACTGCATTTTTCACACTTTATAAAAAGAAGATAAACAGACTAGCAGTATTAGTGATACATTAAAATATAACTCTCCAGTTATGCTTAAAGTATGATTAATTAAATTTGTGCAAGAAATACTGATGCCATGTTTATAATCAACTGTTCTGTTTCTACAGACACAATAAAATCCATAAAAATTCTTGACTTTTATAAAAGATTCTCAGAATCCATGATATTATAATGTACCTTGTAAGAGAGGCTTAAATTTTTACCTCAGACTAACATAGGGGATATGCAAATCTTCATCACTGTCCAAACTGTGGCAGTCAGGCCCTTCGTTTAAGTAAGCACCACGCCATGAGAGCATGTGCACGAATGGAGGTACAGATGCACACATTAACCTTCGCACTAGACGGAGGCAAGTGCTTACATGAGGACATATGCTGCAGTACCCAGTAAATAGGCAGATGACTTGGGGTCCAGAGAAAAATCTCCTGCTGGGAAGAATTCTTCATCCAGCCCATAGCCCAGTTAAGTCCATCCAGTTTGTTGGCATCACGAAATTTTTGTGTAACAAAAATGCCATTTGCAAAAACAACTTTGCTGACCAATTCTCTAATTTTAGGTGAAACTTGATAATATATAAGAAATTTTCAGGAAATTTGTGGCCAGTAATTACAACTTGTGAATATTCTGTGTGGCTGTCCATTTTAACATAAATCAACACACTAGTTACTGTCACATAAAAATTCAATATAACAGTAACAGTACACATACTGTCCATTGGCCTCAGTAAAAGCATCAGTAAAGTTGTCACTGTTACCATGTTTTGAAGGTGCATAGGAGTGTGCATTACATACCTTGGCCTAAGCTAGACAGAAGTGGTTAGCTTCATGCTCTGGCCACTTTATCTATTCCCTAGCACTCACCAGATAGAAGGCTGCATGGATTTCAGCCACTCTGGGTTCAGTATGTGTGAAAAAATTCAGGTCCCTGCTGAGAATCCGAATGTAGTTACTGTAACTGGAAACTGAAGCTCAGTCTCCTGCTAACCACATTATAACAGAATTACATCAGACAGCAATATGCTAAAGATTGTTTTCAGACAGGTATAGTTACAGTTACTGCCCATGCCATAAATTCTGTCCAAACTTTTGAAATGTTACATTCTAGAACTACTGAGCTCATTGGTGCATTTAAGTCGGTCTAGTGATTATGCTACAGGCTGGACAATATGGGCCTAAAATCCTGGCAAGGGCAAGAAATTTTTCTCTTCTCTAAAATATCCAGATCAGTTCTGGGGCCCAGTCAGTCTCCTACTGAATAGGTACTGGGGTGTCAATACCTGGAGCAAAGCTGCAAGGGTGTGAGGCTGACCACTCACCTGCATGTACTACCAAGTTTCATGGAAAGCAGAGAAACAACCTTACCATTACAGAAAAAGTCTGATGTTTTAAAATTGAAGGTAAATGTAAAGTGGCAAGCAATGTGGCTTGATATCATGCAGGGTTGCAGAGGTACAGCTCCACACACACACTCCAGACCTTGGTACTGTACAGAAGGGAGCAGTAAGCTTTATATTGTACCTCCAAGTAAATAACCCAAGTAGCAAGTGGATTTGAAACTGGTCTAAACCCCATGGTTTCTATAAATAATAAACTCACCAGACACACTGAACTGAACAAAGTTTCATGTATAAAATTCATGGATGAAAGTTTAAATTTCTCAGGTTCTTAAATGGGAACTTTGACATTAAACCTCAATTTTCTATTCCACATTACACAATATGAACAAAATTCATTTGACACTGGAATATGCTAGAAGGTAATATATATTTTATGCCTCCATTCTCACTTTACTGAACAATAACTGTGCTTTGTAACTGTCCCTATCAGTTCCTGGTACTGCATACATCATTCATAAAATGTCTACACCAGTCATTATTTTAAAGTTGCTCTTAATCTGCATCCCACCTGGGAACATAAACATGAAATTGTGAACAAAAATGAAACAAGGCAACTTGTGACCAAGTATACTACCGTTGGTTGTCCCTTCTCTGTAGAATGTTGAACAGAACGTTTGATGAGTCCTCATCACTCTCATCTGTGCTGTAAATGTTGCCTGGTGTGAATCTGACAGATGATTCTGCAAGCAGAGGCACTCGTAAATCTGAGCTGCTGTCTGACTGTTTCAGACCTCTCTCACTGCTGGACAAGTCTTCATCCAACTCAGCCATGCTGTTTCTTCTGCTGGCAATGATTGATTTGTGCACAACATGGAATATAATTCCTCCCAAACAGACAAACAGGCCCACAGCATTTACTATATTCAAATGATCACCTGTTTCAACAGCCAGTATTAGTGTGCACACCTCCTGAGGAGAAAAATTATTCCACATTACAATCTAATAACCAGTGAAAATCTGTAAGGAGAAAACTACTAATACTACTACTTACTACTACTACATTGCTGCACACATGCTTGCATGGGTCCATGGATCCATGACCCTTGACATTTTTGAATGGGAATGACATCAGGCATAACATCTTAAGATGTTAAATTGTGAAACACACTGTATAGACCTTATTTAGTCACAATATTATGACTGATATGATACACATATGTTTTACTGCATATATGAATTTGAACTAAAGCACTGTGGTAAGACATAAAGACTCATGACATGCATGTATACAGTTAAAAACACACTGAATTTTTCAACATACTGCAAAAATCCAACCTGGAAGAGTACAGAGAAACCTGACCATGAATTTGTTTAATACTTGTGAGACTGTGTTTCATACCTTGAAGACGCCTGCCACAGATAGGGTAAGGCTGGATGTGTGTGTGACAAGCAAGAATTCTGCAACTTCCATGCAGAATGCCAAAACAGCTCCTGCTACAATCTGCAGCAATATGACAACTACAGCAACTACATCATGATTACTGAAGAATTTACAGTTGGTAACCAGTGCCAGCCCTACAAGGACAATTCAGCTTTATTAATGTACACCTAAACGATCAATGCAAAACTTGCCACCCTTTTGTAAAGATAACTGATAAAAATTAAATTTGAGCTTTATGTAGATGTAAGTTATGTGAGACCAATATGAGCCAAAATTTAATTAATCTCACAATTTTTCTCTCATGAATAGGGTTCAGTAGCAGGCATAAACCCCCCCCGGTATGCAGGCATATTTAGTACAAATAATACATAATGTATACTATGGGAATATGTGAGAGGCCTGGTGCATATCCTGCATGTTACATTCAGGGAGCAAGTGCAGAAACATATTTCCTCTTCAATACTAATAGAAGAAAAAAAGGTAAATGTAATATAATTTATTTGTGTTCTATAAATCCAAATTAGGATACAATCCTGTGGATATAGACATTGTCACATACATGCTAACATAATATACATAGTGTTGGAAGAATCTTAGCTATAAATAAAGTACAATAATAAAACACCTAAAACAAATTGTCGAATCAATTTTCAATGGAATATCTCTAATAATTAAAATATTCTTTACTATTTTAAAAGGAATTTATGAGTAAAAAACCTCTTTAAAGCATTCTGAAATGGTACTATCTCATTAGCTAAGTCCTTGATATTGTGAGGAAGGTTGTTAAAAATTTTAATTGCTGAGTACCTTTTGGAACTTTGTTAGATTAGCTGTGGGTGGATGTAAGTTAGTTTTAAATCTTGTGTGAATACTGTGGATCTGATTATTTGTATAAAATAAATGTTTGTTTTTTATAACAAATACTGATATTGAGAAGATATATTGAGAATATAAGGGTAGTATTTCTAATTTTTTTAACAGTTCCCTACGTGAATCTCTCATTCTTGAATTTGTGATGATTCTAATCACCCTTTTTGAATTTTGAAAATCTTATCACTATATGGTTGATTTCCCCCCAAAATTATCCCATAACTCACAATTGAATGTATGTATGCAAAATAGACCATTCTTAAAGTTTCTGGAGACATTATAGCTTGTATCGTTCGAATTACAAAACATGCTGTATTCAATGAAAAAAAGCACAGCTATGCATTGTGGATCTATATCCTGTGACATGTGATTATGTCATACATGGAAAAGGAAAGATAACATCTTCCATCTTTGCTCTTCTTGTGCATCTGCCCTGGATCTATACACACATGACATTTGCTGATCTATATCCTGCCCTGGCAAAACAACAGGAAATTTTCTACCTTATTTCTTATGCTTCTGCCTTATATTTTAATACTTTTAATGTATCCATTTTTTCTATGTTACCAATGATGTTTCTAATTATTGTTAACTTTAGTAATGGATCTTTTACCACTATGATTTTATTGTAATGATAATTGTGATGTGGGATCCCACAAAAAAAATACAAGAAGAGAACCTGGGTTGACAAGTCACTGTACAGGGCATGATGATGGTTTAATTAAGCCAAAACATGTAGCCAGTGCTTCTAAAAGAGAAAGTAAGTTGTGCTTCAACTGACTGCTTATCTTTTTTTCCTCTATTAAGTTATTACACAATGGGATGTGTTCTATGAACTTCAATACTAACCTTCAAAACCAACTGCAAGTGGCAGGATTGACACAATCATCCATGGCTGCACATGGTACACCATGTCTACTGGGTTTTCCAAACCCAGTTGCGACTTTTGCATTACAAGCTGTGCTAACGTCCACCGAAGCCCACTGTAATAAGAAAAAACAGTGTATCAGGCACTAACAGAAGGAAAAGCTGATAACAACTGTAGACCTTAGATTCTGAAATGAAGTTTCCAAAATGATTACAAAGAATCTGACCTCCAGTATTGATAGAAGTGACTCATTTGAAAGTGTGAGAGGACCCACATGTATAACACACAACCCTCACATAAGGGAATGAGGTAAGAAGAATGCCAACCCTGGCTTAAGAGTTCATGTGTAACATCCAGAATGCTTGATCCAATTTTGAATTTAATATGCTGGGAAATGTATGCTCAGCATGACAGGTCTGGCATGTTCACTCTCCTATTACCTCCGAATTTTGTTATAGAATAATGTACGATTTCAAGCAAAACACTGATAAATGACAGTATTTTAAATGTGTCTTTCTACTTTTCATGCAACACACATGAAGCTTTCTCTGCACCTTAGTAAGAAATTTATGTAGTTTGTCATTCTTGACTGCAACAATGTGTCTAGGATATGGAGAAAACTTATAGCATGTGTAACAACAATGAAGAGTGCAACTTCTAAGTCATATTTTGATACAGCACAATTTTTTTCAGTCCAGTCTAAATACAATCATGATATTCTGCTTTTGTTAATGGGCTTGTGACTTTTTGTTTTTTGCATCAGATAGTGGGTAGGTGTATGTACACTACAGAAGCACTTAGAAAAGTATAGGCCTTCATATAAAGTGTTATTTTGTCCGGTTTTTTTTAACAAAAATTGGAATAGCTTGACAATTTCTGCTGGAATTCCCCATCTTCAAATATCTTTGAGATGTCAATGATATTCATATTACACCATGTGCTAGAACTATAATTTATTCAATATATACCATCATAGCACAACAGATAACTGATGACAATATGTATTGAATAACTTATATCATGGAGAACTATTCAGCAGTTCTGCATACAGGTGGGCTAGTGAACAGTGCAGTTTATAGTAACTCTACTGGATATGAATGTACCTAAAAAGCATACCAACCACATCATTATAACTGAATGGTGAAATAAAATTATTGCATTTTGGCTTTAGTCATGGTCCCTTCCTGTTTTGTCACCAGGTGGTACTCCAGTGAGACTGGCTAGTGTGCCCGGGAGTTTTATGGAAATACATACAACTTTATGTTTTTATGGAAAGGAGCAAATTGATGCTGTACAAAACACAAGATGTGGTGGAAGGGAAAGACCCAAAAAGTTAAGTATTTATACTAAAATGGAGAAAAATACAATTAGAATGGAGAAATGGTAGAACATGCACATATACTGTGAAGGTTAGGAAATGTGTATGTAAAACAAAAATTGGTATCATCAGGAACATTGAAGGGGACTCACAAAACAAGAAAAAAGAATTCAACAATGAAAATGAAGACATTAAGAGTTGTAATCACAAAACCAGAAGAGACCGACTAAGGGATTCATAAATGAAGAACAGAGCAAATGTGTATAAACTGCAATGGGATTTAGGAAAAAAACTTCGTTGAATGGGACATGTACAGTGAACATGCAAGACAGACTGACCCATATGCCAAGGTAATTTAAACACAAAAAGGGAAGGATAATCATTGTGGATGGATGTGGACAGGACAGCCAAGATATGGACAGATATGATGGAGGATAAAATAGGTTAGAAAGTTATCACAAACTAAATGTTCACAAAGTTCATGGCAGAAGAAAGGAACTGTCTTGAGGAACTTCACTGTTAAGTCACACATTTCTTGACTCTAACTGATAACAGTAAATTCACACCCATTACTGACCTTGTGAATGATGCTGTTAATACAAGCATAAACCCCAGGAAGTTGAAGTCTGTAGCCTTATAGGTAAAGAGAAATAATCCACCAGAAATCATGACTACAATCATACACAAAGTCCACGACTGAAACAAGCGAAGAGCATATGTTTGTACAGTACAACTGGATGCATTACATTTAATTTAATGCAGTCCAAACATGGTGCTACCTGCACATTATATTTAAGATGAAACAAGTTTGTGGATGACAGTTATGTAACAGTTGGGGGCTAAACCAGTCAGCATCTTTTTATGTTATCTACATGATGCATATACTTATAATTTATACATCAATCAACTAATTCACTTTACAAAATATAATTTATGACTAGTATTAATCTCCTACATGTTTCGGCACAGAGGTGCCATCCTCAGGGAGTCTTTCAGATCCAAGGAATACAAGACCAACACACTAATCTAGGTTTGCACTGCACTCATTGGAATGATTGAAATTCCAAAATATATAAAACTGATAAGCATTACATTCAATTTTGTGATATTAAAACTATGTGGTAGCTGTTCCAGGGATAAGTTCAGGAGTGAACTTGTACCTGGAGCAGCTATCACAGAATTTTAATCATTCCAATGAGTGCAGTGCATACCTAAATAAATGTATTGGGCTTGCAGTCCTTTGATCTGAAAGAGTCCCTGAGTGATGACACTCTGGTGTCAAAACATGTAGGAGATTAATACCTCTCATAAACTGTGTTTTATGAAGTGCAGTAGTTGGTTAATGTATTAATTACAACCAGCATCTGTCAGGTTATGCTGTCATTACTATATATTTACTTTTGTGAGTACACCAAATAATCAAGTCCCTCAGTTTAGGCATGGGGTGATGGACCTAAAGAAGGGAAACATACATTTAGGGAGGAAGAATCTGAATTAAATAAACATAACATAATAAATAATGTCATTAACTAACAAAAACTTCTATTAATAATAATATAAATATAAAATAATATAAATTAATAATACAACAGGATGTATGATATACTTAGCATTACGCGACTGATTTAAAGTAATCACGCATCGTTATATTATATCACATTATATCATATTATAAAAGAACTTTCTGCCTTTCCTTGTAAAACATGGGATGTTGGTTACAAGTAAATTATGTTAAGCCTATGTTATTCTACTTTTGATTCTATATTTAACAGTCATAATATCATGACTTTGTTATTGGGGCCTTGCCTGTGAAAACAGTGCATAATATGAGCTGAGGTTGGCATTTATATTGGGGATGCACTAGAAGATCTATACTGTGCTCTTTGTAACTCAAGAGCAATTAAGCAGGGCACACACTCTGAGAGCTACATCCATCCCCTTACAGCCTATGAACACAAACATATTCAATGCCAGTTTTTTCCATACCTCATATGTGGGACAGCTGAGTAATTAAAATGACCTGATCACGGGCCAAATGACTGAAATGCTATTTCTGGCATGGGAAGAAATTTCCACTTGATCACCAAGTACACACTGACACTTAGGCCCACTTAGTCTGTATCCAGTGAGTACCAAGGACCTCTCCCTGAAGGCAGAGTAGCCCATTTATGAAACTGACCACTAAAACCTAAAATTACAAATAAGTGGATCTTTACTTCTGTTACCTGTAACAAACCTTCATGCCATTTTGGTTAAGCACTAGGACAACTGTCTACAATACAGGATTCATGACAACTGTCTAAAGTTGAGAATCTCTGATGCACTAGACTTCTTACCTGTTCACTGTTTCTATATAAAAAATGAAAGTAATTACCTTTTCTTCTAATCTGAACAAGAGTGCAAATCCAAGAATGAATATAATGGCTGTTGATTTTGTCATTGTATACCTGCAAAATGGACACTGTTACTGGTAAATGAAACTTGAAAAATGTCAAGGGCTACACGTAAGTTGAAAAGTAACACTTGTTGGTTGAAAACATGAAAGAAATAACTTAAAATTAATAGTGACAATATGTCTAGAATGACACTGATTTAGGAAATGCGTGGCAAACTGACACACAAGTTGAGTAATCCACAGATACCTCAGCAATAATTCAAACACACACACATAAAAAACAAGTCATACTTTCATATTCTGAAACACTTTAATTTTCAGAATGACACATAGCCTTGAAAAGTTATATTCATAAATAAGATACACATTTCATATGTTACTGCCCAATCTAGATAGGTCAGAACTCTCAGTCTGATGCAAAGATGCCTTTGATCACCAATATGATGTTGGAGAGACATAAATTCCAAATATCTCGCCACTGCACTGTCACCATCTACACTGTCAGTACTGTTACAGAATTACATACAAGCTTTAGAAGTATTTTTAACTTAGATTAATGCAATTTGGCATTTTTATAAAATCCAATATGAAATTTATTCAGAGTGGCAGAAAACACAGACGCAAATTATCATGCAGCCATGGCACATATATCAGATGAGTTTAGAATCCAGACTGCATGTATCTTAGATATGTGTATGAAACATAGCAAGGGGTGATCTTCCTGTACATTCCTGCCAGACATTTCCAGACTCTTATGACCACTGGTGGCAGCAGCGTTGGATTCAAAGGGGCACTAGATAATATATCAGGGTAGCCAGCATACATTAGATGTTAGTGAAACCACCAACTCAATTACAGCAAAGAAATGAAATGTCAACTTGGTACACCAGCCTTTTTACTAAATGCTGGACACTGCAGTCATGTCCATCATGTTAACATACCCTGTACTGTGAATAATTTTCAAATTAACTGATGATTATTCACGCAAATGACGCAGACCTGGACCGGCAGGGAAATTTGGATATAAGAACAAATAATATTGTGCTACATGTTGTCTGTTATGGACACTTTACTTTTGTGCACGGTTTACCAAAAATGTAGGCAGGTTATTAAGCTGTGTCTAATAATTTAGCAGAGGCAGAGTATCTCTTGCCTCTGCATATAGCTATAACACACAAGCAATACCATTTAAAACAATGAACCATACAGGATTATTCATAAACATCAGCAGTTGATGACACTTATATGATATTCTACTGCCTAAAGATATAACAGGAAACAGTCGAGGGGCTTGTACCAATGCATTTTTACAGTATTACATAGGAGTATGGCATGTGAACATCTTGCTTTCTAAAACAAAAATGGCCATTCTCTTATGAAACATATCCAGAGCTGTGTTAACTCTCTATTACATTGATTTTTGTTCTTCACTTTTCTGAAAACAGTGTTGTGATAAGCACAGATTATAAATAAAAATCATGGAATTCATAATTTATGAAATAAGCGGGTATTTCATGACAATAAATTTAACACTTCAATGGTAAAATGTAAGTTGCTTCATTTCACACATTTAATGGTTAAACTGTAGAATCTTTCAAACATCCTTTATAAATAGTGGGGTTTTTTGTTATTCTATGAAGTTACTAGTTAAGGTGTTGAATAGTTCATTATAAACTTTATTTGCTCCTTTCTGTTAATTTATAAAACAACTAGATTCGTCACAAAATAACAGATTTCACACTGTAACAATAATATATGTCGGTCCCAAAAGCTGCGCGGTCTAAGGCGTAGGCCTGCAACCACTCGCATGCTGAGATCGTGGGTTCGAATCCCACCTGGGGCATGGATGTTTCTCTGTTGTGAGTGTTGTGTGTTGTCAGGTAGAGGTCTCTGCGACGAGCTGATCACTCGTCCAAAGGAGTCCTACCGACTGTGATACGTCATCATGTGTGATCACAAAACCTCAAGAATGAGGAGACCATGGCCTGTGTTGGGCCACCGCGCCACAGGGAAAAAAAAGAAAGAAAACAATAACATATACACCTAAACAGCATGAGGTTCAAGATGTGTCCCATGCCATAACATGCTTATCAAATTTCTGGAATTGAAAAAGTAAGTCCAGTTGTATCATTTCTGAGATAATATGTAATTTTTCTCAAAACTTCAAGCTCGTTCAAATCAAGATGCGGATGGTAATCTGCATCTTGATAATCAAAATCTAACTCGTACAAAATCAGTTAAATTCTTGGATATGCATTTAGATATAAATTTATCATGGGCACTCCACGTGGAAATACTATTGAAGAGACTGAGTATAGCATGCTATATGATGAGGAATTTATATTATTATCCAACTGTACACTCATTAAACACAATTTATTTTGCACATTTTCAGTCACTGTTGCAATTTGGGATAATTTTCTGGGGCACAACTACAAACCTACATAAGGCACGTATAATGCAAAAGAGAATAATAAGAGTGGTGTTGAGACTAAAACATAGGTCATTTTGTAGACAGAAATTTTAGAAATTACAAATATTAACTGTACCAAGTGTATATATCCTTGAAATGATGATGTTTGTAATTAAACATCATGACAAGTACCAAACTAATGATTCAATTCATAGCAAAGATACAAGACAAAAAAAGGGTCATTTACAATCAATAAGACTATCTTCAGGCCAAAAGAGTGTCTGCTCTTCCTCAGTTAGGATATTAATAAACTTCCACAATATATTGTATAACTGCATGAAAATACAAGGGACTTTGAGAAGTCTCTAAAATAAATCTCATAATAATTGCCTTTTATTCAATATGTGAATTTAGGTCAGGAAATCACTATGAAGAACAGTTCAAAGGAAAGATCATGAACAATAGTAAAAAAAATAGTTGACTTCATACTATGCAGTATGTAAAATTGTAGACACAAAAATTTGTAATAATTTGTAATACTTATATTGTAAACTGTACATAGTTATTGGAATATGACAAGATTGTATTGTGCAATCGAATTTTTGTATTGTGTTGTATTATACTGACCAATTCCATGTTCAGTTTGACTCGTTCAAATAACTAACCTGTGAAATGTGAATTATGTATGTACGTATGTATGTGTAAGTCCAAATACTGTTCCAGTGTTGTTGGACCAAGAAAACAGCGGCAAGTCACATAGTTGCCTAAGAAAAACGAGGTATCTCAAACATAAAATTGGACTTTCATCCTTCTGCTTCTAAAGTCTAGATTTTATGCAACTAGACAAATAGTTCCGAAGGTGAATGTGTGTGTGTGTGTGTGCGCGCGCGCGTGTGTGTGCGTGCGTCTTCGCTCGCGCGCTTGTTATTTCTTTCACTATGCCATCGGTACTTCATGCTGTATAGTACTGAATATAAGTTGAGTTAAGTGGGAGACTGTGGAAGGAAATAGTTGTGTTCCAACTGGAGGTAGCCATCCCAGAACTTATCCAAAGGGAATAAGGAAAATCACGGCAAACCTCAGGTTAGTTAGTGTCCTGGCCGAGAGTCGAACTAGGCACTTCCAAAATACAAGCCACCTACTCAGTACAAATATTTACAATATATGTGTTAATTTGGAATGACAGAAATCAGCAATCATGATACCGCACGCCATACCGTGACTACGAACGTAAGCCCTTTTAGCACATACCAACTTCACGTTTTCCGCCAATTTTTTGTAGTTCAAATCCACACGACAGCACAAAACAAGGTCACTAGCCAGCTCCGTTTCACCATTTCGTACATATATCAAACAAATATAAAATTGTGTCAAATAAACGTGCTTAAGCCTGTTTAGTACTTTACTTTTCTGCCTCTATGCTTCATTTGCTTGTGTTCATCACTTTCGTAACGCAAACTACATGTAACTACACGAGTATGTCGCCAATTCATATAAATGCCAAAGAAATATAAAACTTGTCTAAATACCAGTAAATTGTTACTGATCTGTCCTTGTATCATAAATATGGCACTTGTACTGGAACGTCAAAAATCGTGATAGCAAAACAAACGCACGTAACCGAGAGCCAGAACTGTCAACTAGATGTCATGTGGAAGAGTTTACGAGTCTGGATGGAAACAGAAAGAGGAAACTGTCGACAGAGATCTGTTGTATTGGAAATAGAAATAAACTCCGGTAAGCAACTTCTTATTGAAAGTTCACATCAAATATAATAACGTGCTGCTATTTTCTGTTAGTTTGCTGAAGGCTCTTTCGTTGGTATGTGATATTCACTCTTGTACTGAATAACCCATACCGGCAAATGTTTTAAAATTTGCCTTAACCTCATTTTCGCTGTCTATATTTGCGGTAAATTTGTAAACCTCAATAAAGTATCCTTTGGAACATGAAATTTCTTATTGCATTTAAATAATTGCTATACGAAGTTCATAGAACTTCTTGCTAACCTTTTTCATGTCGTCTGCATTAGAGTTAATTTTACTTGAGATCTTGTCGTGATTTTCTTGCGGTTTTTATATGGAACTTACAGTGACTTACAAGTGTTTTTGTCTTAATTAGAGTTGGACTAAACAAATACCTTATGCCATACAGATTCTATCAAGATGGCTGATCACATTTTAGGTTATATAATGAGAATCTTATGCCCATATTCTGCTTTTGTATTGTCATTGTTTCACATCACTCAAAGAGCATATATGAAAGTTCTATTGAATGACATGAGATTGAGTTGAAATGTACTTTAACATAATGACAAGAATGTTTAGAGTTGACCAAAAACAAACACTGATGGCTCTCCTGCAATTCAGGTCCACAGCCACAGAATTCACTCTATATTCATGCTCTTATTAAAGGGGATGGGCTTGCCAATTCAGAGTAATTAAGTTCTAAATAATTACACAAAAAGTTGCAATATTGAAACAGTATGATTACCATAGTTCACCTTAAGATTACTAAAATATTCAATTCCTGAATCAAATATAAAAAATAGATACACTCACAAGGACACAGTAATAAGTTCCAGTCCCCAGTTAGACAATCCAATGTCAAGTCCACTTGCAATTCCTGTAGGTGCCATTTTTTTCACAAAGTTTCCCCAATTTAGGATAACTCTTTGCTTTGATGTACAGCATTCCCACACAGCGCGGCACATGGATGCAATAACAAACTTTAGTGTCAAGTGACACACCACAATAGACAGGGGGAAGTTTAATTCCTGAAATTTAAGATACAGCATTTTAAAACTGTTACATGTGGCTATACATTCTTCAGTAGCAAGTTTGCGTGGAATCAGTGATCTTAGAGCTAGTGATATATGACCCAGTCTCCGAACAGTGTTTATTCTTTGTTTACAATGGTGTACAATCATGAAATATTCATTACAATGTCACATGTAAAGACTGTACATTATCACATTCCTTACGTGATGATTCTCAAATGTTTGTGGCAGTGGATGATTTTTTATATGATTATTATTTGCACATTTTCACTGTCTGCAGTAAAATGATACAAGCTGCTTTTCAGAAATTTTAAAGAACTAGACAGGGGAAATTTGGTCCTTAAAATGGATACATACCTGAACCTTACCGACAGTCACTTTGAATTTTAACTATTCACAACTGCCAGCTTTGGCCATTCAAGACGTATTAAAATAGACTCATGAATGTGTACATGAAGAGTGCATGATACAATATGTCACCCTTCTTCTGCAGGGCAGAACAGCCAAATTCAGTTGTACATACTTTATACTTTATATAGACGGTGGAGCTTCCTGTTAGTCCACACTTCAAACACGATGATGACAAAGAAGAAAAGGCATAGCAGTTGTCCACCTTGTGACAGAGGAATTCCTTGGGCCTATCCTGTATACCTTCAGTATTCATACAACACAAATGCTGCTATGAAAATGTTCAACTGCTGAAGATACCTACCTGAAGAAGTCTGTGTTGATAGAAGGTGAGTCCCACAGAGAGTACATAGTACACTAAGATAAGTAAAACAGTCTTGACTGCTAGTTGGACACATGGACCAGTGCAGGTCACCTTCTTGGCTAGCTCATGCATTACCACTACTTGTGCCATCACTAATGGGTTATCCAGGTTCCCTCATCTGGCAAGAGAAATGGCACTTATTATCTGTTTCAAAACTAGAAGTCTTTAACCCTGTGACTTCTGTGGCAGGATATCCAAATCTGATGTAGACAACAAAACTCCTGTACACTTGGAACAATGGAAGCACACCATATTCATTACTCACTGTGTTTCAGCTCCTGACCTCTTTCTTGGATTGTGATTAAATTCAGTACAGAATACCTGCTGTTTTATCTGTGTGTGAAACTTGGTGTCTCACCAAAGAGAAAAAAGAGCATACACTGACAATTCAAAAACTAAGTGTTCAGAGAATATCTGATCTCAAGACAGAGAAGGTAACAATATAATAAAGAAAATACCAAAATAAAGTGATCCAACTCTTCACCATATTTATACAATTAAATTATGGAGGATGAAATGGGAGAGACATGTAGTATAAAACAGGGTGATTAAAAATGATGAGGTCCTGTTAATTTGAAAACTTACAGGAAATCATGTAGGAGACATGGGCTGACATGGGAGGGTAACATTTAAAGTGCTTTTAAGAAGGTGTGAACTGGATTCAGTTGATTGAGGATAGTAGCCAGTGGCAAACTACCGTAAGCACAGTAATGAACCTTCAGATTCCGCAAGAAGCAGGGGACAGCTTCTCATGAAATATGCTGTACCGTGGGGTAGTTACTTTAAACAGGAAACCCTTGCTGAAACATAATGACAACATTTTGGTTTAGGTGTTATCAGCCAATGAGGGCTGATCTGTAACTGTCCTATTTTTCTTCTTATACTTAATATGCTTCCTCATCTGGAGGTAGACACTCGTGCAGTATACCCAACACTTATACATGTGTGTATGTGTTTGTGCACATAACTTATAAATACTAAGACTAAGTTTTACTATTCTGTCTTTATGTGGCAGTTTTTAATAGATACACATATACTGTGAGATGGCAGTAATGAACAGCAGTGAGAAAGAGGCACTCAATCTTTGGTCAATACTGCAGTCACAATCTGTTGAAGAAAGATAACTGTATCTAGCAGTAGAACCCAGTCTAACAAGCTCTCTTTCTGGAACTAAAATCACATTGTGCACATTCAGTGAAATCACGACTTCAGAATGTGATACATACCTGTGAATCATTGGAATGGTTAAATGTAGAAACCTTGGCTAGAGAGGAATTGTCATTTTTTTTTTTAATTTCACTATGATCTGGTACCTATTCTTCTGTCAGTATTGCAGTTTGACCTTTAGAATTATCTCTAGGTAGCTGATGCCTTCAAGCTGTTACTAGAACGTTCCAGTTCATATTATGCATACTGAAGTCATATTTCTTGAGTCCCTCACTGACTATAATACAAAAAGAGTGGATCAATGGAAGGGTTATCTGTGGAGAGAGTGAGAGTTGAGAAGTGTTACATTTTCCCATTGAAATTTAAACACGATTTATGTGCCTCTACATAGCGGAATGGCTTATTCTGTAAAGATTTATTTTCAGAATATTCAAAGTTCATAATATGAATCTGCAGTGAACTGATGGAAAGATGATGAAAACTGTAACAAAAGATGGAAACTGTCAAACTTTCCCTTTGATATTTCAATGGTCAAAAGCCCAGAACTAATTTTTATAAAACAGAGTCCTTTGCGGAGAAGATGACGTTCCTCAGTTAGTCAAGAAGTGCCTTACCTTTTATTGAATGTGGGAGATTCATAACGACACAAACCGTTTCTTGGAAGTGCATGGTAGATATGCAACATTCTAAGATTCATAACCATATTCACAAGACTGTGCTATTGAACTGAGCTAGCTGAATCCAGTTTTCACTGTCATACCCTCTCTCCTTAGCACTCATTTTAATATTAACCTTAGTGTCACAAGTGGTTTCTTCTACTTGGATTTTCCCACCCAAAAAACTGTATGCATTTCATAGAATTCCCACTCAAAACTACTTGCCTTCTCATTTGAGCCAACTTGATTTGGTAACTCTAGTAACATCAGCAATGAGTGGAAAATTTGTAGCTCCTGATTATGCATTTTTCTTCACCTTCCTGTTATTTCTCTCTCCTAATTCATATATTCACAGCTCTTTGTTCACATACATCTTCAGACTGTGTCCCTTCTTATGTCAGATCAGTTTCACACCCATACAACACAACAGGTAAAATTATGAGGTATGTGTATTTTGAACTTTGAGTTTAGATGAATGACACAATAAACCCTTCTGAACTAAACAATTTGCCGTAAATATCCACAAACTTAATCTGATTTCACTTCTTTGTTAATATAATTTTTATTTATTTATATATTTACAATTCACTTAATGATGCTTTGAACAGCCCAAATTAGGTATTATGAATGACTGGATGATCAGTGAGCGATTAGCTGGATGAGATGTTGATACATTGAAGGTACTATCCAGCAATCTGCCCAGAGCAAATGAAAAATCCATGAATGTTTCCAGTCAGACAGTTAGCCTCAGGGCTGTCAGCACTGGAGGCTGTGTACCTATATGAAAATCTTGATGAGGTCAAAAGTCTAATTGGACTATAATGTATGGTAAAATTGCCACTTGCTTAAAAAGTACACAAAATCAAGCATAAAAAATTATATAGTGCTACTTTATTCCGTGGATTTTTTGTACACAGAACATTCATTCTGGGATTGGGTCTTATTTACATGTGTATATACAGGTATATTTATGAGAAATGCGCTCTTCTGGGTTATTTCTAGAGTGAATAGTGGCAATTTCTTACTGACATTTTGGGACAACGTATCGGTCCCCAAACGTTGGTAAGAAATTACCTCTACTCACCGTGTTATAATCAAGAAGAGCGCAGTTCTCATCTACATCATGGGGGAAGCCTTAAATCACGCAGGTATATTTATATTTACATGTCCTCGGTTCATGGATTTTCACTCTATGAATATCCCCTATTTATGTCATATATTTATAAGAATACACAGACCAAAAATGACAGGGCCGCTAAATTATAAGAAGAAAATTGGACCAGAGGGTTTTGTTGATGACCTTTCTCACTCTGCTCCTGTCATCCACAATCTCCAGTCTCCTTACTGTAATCCAGTTAAGTGACTGCCAGCATTTTTATGACATTCCTGCACTATTAAGCTAAAATGTAAAGCTGTCTGCCCCTTTGTAGCAGATAAATAATATCATACAATTTATACTTATTATGTACTATCATCTTATAATCAATAAACTCATAACTGCTTTACTCAGCATTTAGGGGGGTACTTAGCAGACATGTAAATTATTTGATCATCTTCTAGGGCTCCATACACATCGACAGGAACTGTTGTTTTATATTAAAACAATACTTATAGTTGAAAGCAATACATACAATGTTAAAATCATTTCAAACTTACAATTTTAGTTCAGCAATGTGCCTAAGATTAAAAAGTTGGTAGCCAATGAGAAGCGTAGATCCCCTCTGCAAACATAGCAAGTTTTCACAACAATACATGACATAGCTCTTTCACTTTGGTTTCACCAACTGGTTTCATCTTGCAGATTTCAATACTTTTTATTTCCATCATCTCAGACCAAGTTGTTGTGTACGTGGTTTAGCCTGTTTGTTTGATGTGTAGATTATTGAGCAATCATTGTTACTGGAATTAAATCTGAAATCATTTGTGACATGATGCTGTCCTACTGGTGCAGTCTGTCTCATTATATACCAATTGAATTTACTTTTCCAACTTATGGTCATTACAGTGTCATATCACCTTTAAATAACCAGGAGCAACATAGTCACCATTGTCATGAAAAACATTGGTCAGAAATCTAATTCATGTCTTATATCAAGTCCAAGGGAAAACATATTAACATATGTCTGCATAGTGTAACAAGTCTGCCACATATGCACCTGAAAGTCATGAGGTTCATACCTACGTGTTTAATTCATAAAATGTTTTTTGTACCCTGCAAATCTGTTCTGAACAGTTTTTGCCAAGACAAATATTTAGTGAGACATGCACAGAAGTGCATGTATGTCTCCACATAAAGTGTCTAATACTGTTGTTTGTTTTAACACGTGTGTCAACAAATTCTAGTGCAACTCCCCATTATCAGATTACAGGAGAACCAATTCAGCGGTTCTACAGTTACTGCATGCAGATGGACATGGCAGAACTAGTAGAGGCATATCTTCCAATATACATAATGTTATACACATTCCGTGCAGTTGTCTTCCACATGCACATTTTATTCCCAACTACTGCACAAAGCTAGTTTTTATGCTCCTCAATGTTTTAGCTACCTATTGTAGCCATCATCAGGAGCTAGAATATTATAAAGACACAAACAGCATATCATATGTCAGTCAATGGTAAAAATATCTAAATTGGCTTTATGTAAGTCAACTTATGTATAAAAAAGAGGTAAAGCTATCCCATTACAGGCCTGGAAAAGCCCTCAGGGCTCCAGGAGGTTGACGCACCCAGAAGTTCTAGACATTTGGTGCATGAAGGTGGCAAGGATGTCAGTCCTATGCAATGGCTGACTTTACCCCCTGTAAGATCAAATGATGTACAGTATTACTAAAATTATTCAGATGAAAATTAAAATATAAGCGAAGTATTAAAACATAAAATGTAAGAATGCAAAAGCTGTCTCCAAACATCTTGCAGTATTAGGTACCTCACTGTTTTTGATGGAGTGGAGGACCTGTAAATATTGCACATCTTTCTGATAAGCTATTAATATCAAAAATTTTTAAAAAATCTTAATTTTGAATATTACCAGCTTATCCAAAATCTGCACAATATTTACGGGTCTCCACTCCATCAAAATCAAGGGATATCTAATACTGCAAGATGTTTGAAGACAACTTTTTACATTCTTACATTTTATATTTTAATACCTCACTTATGTTTTCATTTTAATCTGAATAATTTTTGTAATACTATACATCAATTGACTATTATATAAAGCTAATGTATTTATGTTTATCATTTACTGATATACAGTATGCTGCTTTCATCTTTAAAGTATTATAGCTCCCTACCAATGGCTACAATAGGTAGCTGAAACATGTAGGAGTGTAAAAAAAACCAGCTTTGTGCAGTAGTTTGAATGAAATTTTGTGTGCATTTCTTCCACCTTTCCATTACAAACATGCCAAAAAGTAATTCATTTGCAAGTTTTTGTTGGGTGGTGTTTTCTAGACAAAAACCTGCCACATAACTCAGGGGTGATGTGATAAAACACTCCCTATAATTAGCAAAGTATTTTTGTGGTTTACAATTTGACCATCCAGTGTTACAATGCAAGGTGATTTTTAGTCATTTTTCAGGAAAAAAATTCATTTTATGAAGCAGGAAATATGGTGAGGGTGAGAATGTGTGAATGAGAATGTGTGCAGATATATAACAATCCAGTCAGCCAACTTGTTGGACAGAATTCTTAATAAGCAACTTTGCTTAACATCCCAAGAAACATTGTTACCTTTTATGGAAACCAAAGGTTCATTACCATGTTCACAGATCTGTCAATGGTCTCTGTCTTGGCTAACAAAAGCTGTTCAGTTTTAAATGCATCACAAGCCTGTAATCTTCCAACCTCAATGTACCTGTACATGCAATGCATCTTTTCAGTTCTCCCTTCTGTGCTGCTTGATATCCACTCCACACTTACAAAGGTGCAAACCTGACAGTTTTTATAACATACTGTTCTTAGTGGATTCTGTTCCTTGTTGCCTCACATTTATCTTACCCACTTCCTGCCTAGATAAAACATTTTACAGCACCCCCCCTCCCCAACCCAATATCAAAATAGCAGCATAATCAATTTTTGCAAGGAAATAACTTCTTTGACCTTGCTAAACAATATGACATACTCATATGGGTAGACCACTTCTCTGTCTTAGGAAGATTCCAGGTTATTACAGTGCCAGTTACATTACAGTAATAAATGCAACACAGTACTAAGATAAACACAGGTATACTCAGTCTACATTTCAACTTACTTCTAGAGTCACTATCAATGTTGTCCACTAATCATGCATGTAACATGTTTGAGGCTGGGCTGAAACTGCTATGTACCTTATATGCACACATTATCACACTGCTTTAAATTGACTGTAGAATTTTTTCTCTGGTCTGTCATCTTTACAAGCTCATACACCCAGTAGCAAGATGCTGAGACAGTATGTTACAGGCTTTCTGGTGGTATGTACTGGTATGACATACCATTACCTTTATTGTAAAACACAATTTTAAAATTACAGTTTGTCCAAAAAGTGTCTAACACAAGATCTAATGAGGAAATACTTTCAATCAATTTATTATCTTTTATTTAAGTGTATGTGTGTACAAAAATTTCATGTCATCCTCCCTCCTGTCACAAATTGCATTTTCTTTATTAATAGAAACACATATTGTACAGACTAAAAACACATTATCCAAAAGTGGTAACATTTGTTGTTATGCCTTGGTTGTTGATAAACCCCTTAAATTGCAGTGGTTGTTGTATATTCCACCCACTATAACACTGGATACTGAATTTTGCTCATGTAATGTATTGGTTTTTTCATATGATTCTCACAGTCAACGCTCGTTATGTCCTTATTCAGCTTTAATTGGTCATTATAAAGTAGACACAGTCTATTTCTTGCAAGGTAGGAACCACATTTTTATATGTAATTTCGATGATCTGTCTCCAAATGGTTAAGGAAGATTTTATGTTCCACTGACATGCTGCTGCCCCTGAAGGCGATTTTTTTTTTCTTGGGTGACGAATTTTACTCAGAAATAATATTTATGGAACATGATCAATACTAATTCTCTAATAGGACTCGATGGTCTAAGGGTAAGGCATACCAAGTATCTGAAGGTTTACCTCAAAATGGTTACTCTTGTTCCATGATACTTAAATTTTGTAAAAATGTTCAAAAGTGCTGTTTGAACTGTCTTACAAAATAATTTAATTTTGAATTTTCCAATTTCTTATGTTGTGCTCCTGGAACTTACACAATTATCTACAGTCTGCAGGATTTCTCAGTATAATTTTATTGCTGTCTCCATGCCGCCTGGATGACAGTCAGCTCTCCCATCTCCATTTTCAGTCCATGCTTTAAATCTGGGATACCCAATAACAGAATGTTTCTCAGTTTCACCTCCCATCAGCAGATGCCAGTATATGTTAGTAGAGAAATGGGTAATGATTTGGGAAGCTAGGGCTCAGTTTCCACCAGACTCAGAAGTTTCTGCTCTGCCACCAAGTGCTGATTGGCTGTGGTACCCCAACTTGCCTCCAGTACCTGTTCCCCAGAGTTATGGCAGCCAAAGCATGAAGCTGACCAGTCACAACTTACTGTATCTTCAAGCCGCCTTACAAGCTTTCAGGCCCTGGTGCTTGGGCATTTGGACACCTTTTGTTCCATGTTTCAACTATCAGTAGAACTCACAAAGCCTAAATTCATATTCCACATATTTATAGTGCTACTGATAAGAACCTCCCCCTGGTTTTTTGTATTGTGAGGAACTAATTATTTAAGGAGAAGTTCTACGTTGAAATTTATTGAATATAACCTCAAGTTCAGCATCATCACAATTTTTTAAATTGTTTACTTATATAAACAATATTTAATATAATGTGTAACCCCCTATTTCCTGTACCAAATTTCACTGCCTAGCTCTAGCAGTTCACTTATTACAGCCAACAAACCGGAAATGTTTGCGGGGCCACCACACTGTGATTTTAAAAATACCATAAAAGAAGAGCATTTCCATATTCTTGAAAGATGTTAACATCACAGAGACCACATATCAGGTAGCACTACTGTCCCTCCACTCCACAAGTTCACATGTCTGCCACATTGCTAACTGCAATAATTGTTGGAAACCAAAAAGTACCATTTGATGTGGTGTCCAGTGGCAGAATGACCTTGCCAAGTTTTGTGAAAATTGGTGTACTAGTACAGAAGGTCAAAGAAGGATGCAACACATATATGCTGAACAAATGGTAATTTCGTAAGTATAATTTATTTCCTTGAAAAAGGAAAGGAGGCTCAAAAATTAATGAAAACAAGCATTCCCTCATCTTACTTTACCCGTGGTATGAAACCCCATTTCATAATTCCATAAAATATTACTTTTTATGCAGTGTCAGCTTTCTTCACACGTTCCTCTTATTTGACTTCCAATATCTGCCTGCCTTTGTAAATTCCTTCTTCCTCAGTTGTACAAATTCTTCTTGATAGAACACCGTCATGCACCTTCTTACAGCTTAAAAAGTCCTATATTTTTTTATTATTATTATTATTTCTTATTGATATTCTGTTGGTTTTCCAACAGCAAAACCCCGGGGCGCATGCCTTTGCTTGAAGAGTTGTTAATAATTCAGGCCTGTCAGCAAATCCCCACATACTAGGCCATGTTAGTAACCTAAACTTTATGCTGAGTGATTAATGTGACATAAACACCAGCTAATTTTCTGGTACTCAAATCTGAGTTTAAACATTAACTACACTGAGCAGCGACGTGCTTGAGAAGTTTAAGAGTTCCTCAGATGGTCAAGAAATACCCTGCGGTATATGGAGCCTGAAGGTTCATCGTGTTCACATGAGTTTGCCACACATCCCTATCATAAGTCAGATTAACCAGATCAATCCAGTCCACACCCTCTCCCATAATACACCATTAATATCTATGATATTATTATCCCATCTGTGTTCAGGTCTTCCAAGTGGGCTCTTTTCTGCAGTTTTCCTCAGCAAAACAATGACTGCATTTCTCCTCTGCCCTGTATGTGTCACATGCCCCACCCATCCTATTCTCTGTGATGTGGTCAACCAAGTTGACACTAATTGAGGAGTACAAATCATATGAATTCCTCACTATGCAATTTTGTTATGTCTCTTACTGTTCCCTCTGTCTTATGGCCAAATATCTTCCTCAGCACAGTATTCTTGAACAGCCTCAGCCCATACTCCTCCCTAAGGTTAAACACTGCAATTGTTAGTCACTACTGGACCTTGATCAAGCATGACAATCCAACTTTATTCTGGAATATGTGCACACACCAGTCTTGAATGTGATAAATTCAGTGTGAAATCTGTGCTGAAAATAATGAAAATGATAGAGTATCTTCCCCAAGTAGCAGTGTATGCGTATCAAATGTCTAGTGCATGATGTATGGTTCCACTGTTAAGTCATTTTACCTTCATTAAATAAAATGGCATTCATTTGCAGCTATGTGATCTTTAAAAATATGCTTCTCATAGAAAAACTAATTCATAAAAACTAATTCATTCAAAGTATGTTCCAAAACCAGTGTCAAATAAGAAGACAGGCGAGTAACAATTTCTAGCAAAGAGACAGTGCTATTACACATACTTTTTCCACTTGAATTTGTGGTGCATTTTATTGATGTAGTTACTGACAATGAACTGCATTAGCAGTTGACAAAGACTTTTTTTAATGGTGTCCTGCCTTTATTGATGTTCCTTTAGTCAAGTTAGTTCTCTTCATATATACAAGTCAATGGCCCATGTACAACACTAAATGCTGTAACAGTGTGGCACAGAAGTAGCTGCACTTAAGATAGGAAGTGAACAGTACTGACAGCAAAGCCTTAAAGGACAGTCACATAACTTGCACTACATGGCAATGAATGCCACTGTCCACTTGTCACCCACCAAACTGATTTTTAGCATAACAGCTCCTCACTGTACAACAGTATTATAGCATATGGAATGCAAGTTAAGAACTTCATGATAAGATTTAATGTAGTGATTCAGTTTTCTACCTCACATATATACATTTAAAAGTGAAGTGAATGCATCAGTTGGGAGACAGATTGGCTGTAAGCAGTCATCTCATACTTTACTTGACATGTTGTAGGACTATGTGGGTACGTTCTAAAGGTTGCCTTGTACTGGAGCTTCCTGCTGTGACCGTTTATAATTTCGCATTACATTTATTTCACGGTCCAGTGTGTTTATTTACCAGGAATACACATTAGTTTTTGGTTCTTGGCCAGCCAAATTATGTACACAATCTGTGAGTTCTGTTAAACTATGACTAATGAGAATGCAACATATTTTTGTTCAAATAGTTGCTAATAAGGTCATACTGGGCAATAATGGAACTACAATCGCTTATGTATGATTGAACATCGGGTATCATTATGGTAAAGTAATGCTTGCGTTTAATCGGTCAACATTCACTGCATGCATGTTATTTAGAAAATCTTACCCCAATCTACGAATTATTTAACTACTAGCGGTACAAGAGACCTCACTATTCAGAATGTATTACTGCCTCAAATTTTATTATTGATTAAAAGATCACAGTACCTTCGACACCATGTCACCAACAAAATGACAGTGCCATACTCTTGTATTATACATTCTAACCTCTTCACATCTGGAACTCTTGATGCTGGACGTAGAATCCTTGAATAGCACCTCACTCGTCAGTTGTCTGTACACGTAGATTGTGATATCCCCCACAGGAAAGATGTCCACTTCGCACGAAACAAGGTATCACAAACAGACCGTACACACTATCTACGCCAAAATGCTTCCGTACGCCATGTTTGTTAAGTACCATTGCCTACGTCAAGTTTATTTACTAGCCCACGACAGCATTCGTAAGCGAGGTAACAACAACGACAAACACAAACTGCATTTTATCTTTTTTTGGTGGGATGGGGGATGTTCTACACTGTACTTTTCATGCAATATGGCGAACTCAAAAATCATTCATGTTTGACTGATGACGATGTTATCGCCAACCACACACACCAAGATTCACATTGCACAATTGGCATATTGTAATCTTACACAGACTTCTGCGTAGGTTAAGGCACACTTCTTATTCGGGCTTGTTTGTCAGTATTGCCGTCTTTGTGTAGGTTCTTTCAGGAAGTCTACTGATTTCGTGATTTCTGTGTACCTATCAACACGCATAATTTCGCGTGAATAATGGCGTTTTTGGATGTCAAGTAGTTTTAATTTAGGCCACACAAAACTAAGATACTGAGTTATTTCACTAATCAGTTATCATGCAGATCAAACAAAATCAAGGACAAGGAACAGGAAAGCGTGATCTGTAGTCCCCCACAGCAATGGGGACAATAATAAAGGCAGCATCTCAGTATTTAAATTTTACAAGATACACGTGGAAATCTGGTGAAACAATTGCTTTAATCGTACTTTTGTAAATTTATAGCAAATACAATACCTACAATGCACTTTGTAACAATTTTGCTGAGAAGTTGGTGCATCGGTTTACATCACACTGTATAACGTGAAATTAAATTATTCTCTGCTAACATATTCCCAGTTCGTGGTGGAAATGACAAGTCACAGAACTTGTAACACACTTTAAATGTAAATATTCCGACTGCTTATTCGTTATTTTTGCCTTAACTTATCTCGTTACTTTATACTATTTTAATGCTTGTTTTCTGTATTACTTTATGTTATGCAACTTTTGACATGTTCTATATGTTGTTGGGTGATGACCCCATGCTGTATGGATCAATTGTACAATGAAACAAATACAAATACATCCCTTACCGTCTTTCTCCACGTGCACCATTCCTATGACCACCCTTTCCTCTTTGGCTTCCTTTAACCTGATGTTTCCCTCCCCCCACTTGTTCACCACTGAAACGAGTACCACTACCGTTCCCTTTACCTGAACCCACAGAATTCTGAACTGTAGATGCGGTCTGAGAACTTTGTATACCCGAATGGCGACCGATTGAGCCACCGTTATTGCCATTTCCATTGCTATTGCCACTGATATTATTGCTGTTAGGAGTTCCTGAGGTTTGATTAATCTGTGCAGCTAGAGCAGGATTGGGTTCACTCATATTCAATTGCTCGTTGAATACCATGCAGAATTCACCAATCTTTTGTATATCACCATTTTTACCAGAATATAAGGTGAGACAATTACGCCAAATCGATGCATAACCTTTTGTTAGGCGGACTATATCACCTGGAACCAAAAGTTGCCCTGGTTCGTCCCAAATCGAAACATTAATACAGGCAGATGAATCTGCAACCTTGCAAGTCCGTACCTCACGGCTTTCCTTAGTCACTGTAGGATGACCAACCTCTAATACAATGAACACCACGTTGAGATTTTTCAGACCTGGTCTGATGTCTTTTATCATCACGTATTCCATCTTCAGTACACGGTTGTCACATAAATATAACTGTTTCAAATTTGGAATATGGTTATGCCCTTCCAAGTTACGTAAAATGTGCTTTCGACTCCTTTTGTATGCTTTAACATACTACAAAAGGTAATCGTATGGTCTATCAAAGCTTCCCGTTCAACGTTACAATTCTCGCATCCAAGGTACTTAGCCAACTGTCGAAATCTGATCACAATTCTTTGTGCTTCTCTTGGGGTAATCTGCTGGAAGTCAAGACAAATAAAAACATAAAATAAGTATAGGAACTAATGCACACAGCCTATCCTAATATTCTGTTATTCCCACATCCTGTTCAGAAAATGGCAACAAATCTCATACTAGTCTACGTTTGATGAAGTGATACCATCGTTTGTAACATCCCTTTACATACAAACACAACACACACTATCACTTCGAATGTTTTCGAAATTTGCAAAGAAAATTATACGTTGGAAACTTCATGACCACGCGCAAGTTTCAACCGCGAATACTATGAAGTACACACTGTTTCATTCCCACTCTCAAACTTCAGCATTTTATATAAACACATCCTGAAATACTTCATAAAATATGCTCAAAACAAGAATAATACAAAACATATTTTTTAACAAAAGCCACTTTTATTCATACCGATAAGTCTTGAAATGACTATAGAAATCATTAAGGCAAGTTGCTGCGAGCTGGGTAAGTGGCACTTCTACCTCAACTTCTCTTCTCTCTCCGATGGACAAAGACGTACTGAATCGTGATTGGCCGCGACCCACGCCTCTACCATAAGCTTCGTTCTGCTTCGTGGTAATTCGGCTGCTGTCACGATCGTGACGTCAGAGCTTATGGCTTGCCGTTACACCACACCACCCGCCTCACATAATTGTTCAATAAACTGCGTATACACGTAGGGGTTTAATAAAAGAAACAATTCCACCTTCCCCCTATATACGCTCGTAATCAGGCCTATGAAATAAAATCTGCCATATAGAGATATGCTGACAAAGAAGATGCGGTCGGAGTCATGTAGTTTTCTTGTCCAGACTGGACGAAGACTCGGATTAACGTTGCTTTTTGCTGACGGGGAAAAAATACAGAAAGTTATTTCGCATGACGTGGCGATTTTCAGGATCGTAACCCCATCTTAAACGACGGTTTGCTTTATTATGATGATCCACAGTGCCCCTAGAGCCTTCGAACTTAATGAAATTTACGTGTGTACAAAAACCTGTGATTGTACTTCTCTTTAAAAGTCATTAATCGAAACCGTGTTTCTGATCTGTTGGTTTGCAACGGTCTGATGGATAATCCAGTATCAAATGAATATCTCCCAAGGCGTACATCATAGGCCAAGTTTAACCCTCTGTCGTACGACTTAAATGACCTTTAAAAATTCACATCCTACGGCTCAGAAAGCATGCGCATGCATTAGAATGTCCAGCTGATTAATGCCATTTGTAGAAATAATCAGAAATTAACTCAGCTGGCAAAATGCAAAGAATCTTAAGCGTATTCGCAGAATGGCGAAAAGTGACTGTTACATTCGTCATGTTATCCGTCCGCATGGAACAACTGTCTACCATTGGAAGGTTTGTCGTAAAATGCAATGCCGGAGACTTTTATTAAGTCTATCCAGAAAATTCAACTTTAGTTAAAATCGGACAAAAATATCAGATGCTTCCATGAAGATATAAGCACATTTATAATAATATCTTGCTTAATTCATCCGGGAGTGAGAAAAGTTTCAGATATACAAGTAGAACAAAACACACATTTCGTATCACGCAAATTATTTTTATTCCGATAATCCTACCGTGTACAAGATAATTACGAAGAACACGGCAGAGCCAAAGAGGCCGTAGATGATGTACGTAATATAATATGGCACAGCACGATGCATTTGAGTAATGGATAGTTAAGAGAAAAATTCAGATAATGGGTCACAATATTCCGTGCTTATTGCTGTAGATTATGTGAAACTTTGAGATTAAAAATTAACTTTGCTTGGCGGATAATTAAGAAAAAATACATATTCAAAATACTTATTACTTTATACGTGATTATAATTAAACCATTATAGGGCGCCTCATATGGTAGACAAATTTGGTGTGGTGTGACGCAATAATCAGTAACGTATACTTCGTGTTGTTTTTTGAAAGGAAAATATTAAGAAAGATCTATGGACCAACGCAAAATCCAGATGGAACATGGAGAATTAAAACAAATGATGAGATGAGACAGAGGATGAAACAAGATGATATAATAAAATTTATAAAATCACAAAGACTGAGATGGGTAGCCCATGTAATGAGAATGGAGAACACGAGAACTACTAAAAAAAATAACGGAATGGAAGCCATATAAAACAAGACCAGTAGAGAGACCCAGGTTAAGGTGGATGGACCAGGTGGGAGAAGGTCTAAGGAGGATGAAAATTACTGGCTGGATGTTGAAGATTGAGGATAGACAAGTGTGGAATAGAATTGTCGAACAGACCAAGACCCACCCAGGGTTGTAGAGTCAATAGAAGAAGAAGAAACTTCGTGTTGTTACGTCACGTTCTTATGCAGTTATCGACTTTTTCTTTATTACGTTTACATGATGTAAAATTAATGAAAATAAAAAGTGCAATATTTAGTACTTATTTATTACGTGTATGAATATTCAATTTCGTATGTACGTAGATTGTGAATATGCTTATAACTGGTGTACGAAATAATGTTTGTACGTCAGAAGTTACAAAATATTTCGACGGGTGGGAAGTTTGGGCTTATGTGTGATCGACAAACTTAACAAATACAAAATCAACGTACACCTACAAAAAATAAGTTCCTCAAAAAATGTAGTAACGGATCGTAATAAGAGTAATATTATGTAATATGCACAGTTACGAACAGCAGCAGGAAGTGTGACACCCCAGTGGATTAAATGGTGTGACCACTGAGCAGGCTCCAGGATGCAGAGACACGAATGCGCCAGAGCATTGCGTTACAGCACGTTTAGCATTTTCTTAAAGCCTACAGCAGGCAGTAAATATAACTGCCACTCTGCCGTTTAGAGTTAAAATGGATCCGAAAATAAAAGTCGCGGAAGTGTACAGTGGCTCAACATACGGTTCAGTGGTGGGCTTTTGTGACCACGATCTGAAACATTCGGGGTTCCATGTAAAAGTAAACGGGGGGGGGAATAAATTTCACCCTATAACAGGCCATGCAGGCACGGGGGGGTTACCTCTACCCTTTCTTTAACCTCGGCGCTAGATGGGATTGGGTGGTCAAAGTCACGCCCGGGCCGTTTCACCTCCGGTGGCTGCTCCCAAACCGGGGCTCGAACCCCGGACCGTCCAGCCCACAGCGTGTCGCTATACCGCAGGTGCCATGTAATTAAGGAATTTCGTGCTTCCGGAGTGTGTTCTTGTTGAACGTCAATTCAGGGTGTCTCAGAACTAAATGCTGAAGGGAATATTTGCATCCAAGAAGAAAGATGTAGGAGGCACAGGGCGAAAATTACATGCGGTTGTAAGGCCCATGTACTGCGCATATTCAGATTGGGCGGATGTGGATACACACACGACAGTCGTGTGTGTATCCACATGTGACTGTAGAATAGACGGATGACTTCCAGCAATAACTCGTCAACTCTCCTTCTCAGGTTAAATCTGTTTTACTGTAAAACGTAATACTTGTCCTGTGTTTAATTATGAACTACGCCATGAATAAATAAAGGATCGCGAAGGTGCTGCGAAAGTCCAGGGGTTCTTAAACGCCAGAAGTGACCCGCTCCACTCCCCCACTACTCTGTCCCTAAGGGAAGAGAGAGGCATCCATTATATACGACGCCTGCTGGGCCCCAAACCCCGTCTGCATTTCGGATGACAGAAAAATCTCATCTCCCGGTGGGAATCAAAACCCGATTCCTCGTTCGTGCACCCCGAAACCTACCGAATGACTATCCTACATCGGTCTCGTACGTAACGCCAATAACTTGCTTCAACTGAACTGTGCCTGTGATTGCTGGTGATGAAACCGGCACCCGCATATTGAAGTCAGTGAAATTGATAAATCTTCATTTTGTGTCTGCATTAAAGTGTATATAACAAGCTTCTGGAAGCCCGAGGTTCGATTTCCGCCATGTGCAGGCATATTTCTCATTGTCACCGCGTTCTGACCGGCTCTGGCCCTTCTTAGCCGTCTTGCACTCGGTACGGGTGTTCTTTCAGCACTGACAATAAGAAACGTCAGAGAGAGAATATGTTCGACGTTAAGATGTTTGGTCGTACGGGTTTTGTTTAGTAGTAGTTAGATTAATATTTTACAAGAGGCAAGTTGTACTTAAATTTGTCCTTCACAGCGAGCACGCCTGTTCTGTACTTCCAGTTGGTTTCTGTTTCTCCCACTTATTGCTCTAGTATGAAAACACCACACGTAATTCACCATTGCACGTTGCAAGACCAACGAACCCACAGATAAGGTAACAACCTCATCAACCTGTATAGTGACCAGACTAAATCAATTGACATGCCACAAGCATAACCCGAACGTTCAGCACAGCTCATATATCCCGCTAGTATGCGCAGTTCTGAGCCATTTCCACCCACCAACCATTCCCTGCCAAACAAACTAATTAAAGGGAGCCACATAATTAACAACTATGCATCTCACCCAAGTCCACAGTAACGAAGTGAACGAACTAGGTACAGTACGTGTGTAGTTCGGTAAACAGTAATGGCGTACCTTGTTGAGCTGGCAGGCTAGCTTATTGGCTCAATGACCGATTAAGCATGGCCCTTCTTTGTCAGTAGCTGCTCGGATGATGTGGAAAGTGACGGTAGTAGGTATGCCGCTGTTCGATAACACCATTCCGTGCGCACTGGCCCGTTATGTTATTCTTCTCTTTTACGTGCAGACAGATGTTTTTGCGTTGTGTGTAGCGCATGCGCAAACTAAACATGTGGGTAGAAAGTTCTTATCGACATTCTAGTGAGGGTCGGAGTAATACTTCGCGGCGGTTCCGTAGTGTAGTGGTTATCACGTCTGCTTTACACGCAGAAGGTCCCCGGTTCGATCCCGGGCGGGACCAGCTGAATTTTTTTATACCGTAATTATATTTCACACAAGATAGTAGTGTATGTGAAAAGTGACACTCGCGCGATCGGATGTGTGCTCTGCTTAACGCACGTGTTAGCCGAGCTGTTTGACTTGAATAACTTTTGCCGCAATAATGTATCCTATTTTGTAATCTCGAGCTGCATATGTCACTGTCAACAATGTAAATTCTTTACATGTGTTGTCATGGAAATGCAACAGTGTTGTCGAGTTACGCGTGTCTCTGTCAGCAGTACAGAACGTCTTTATATGACATAAAGTACCCGATATTCGTGTCAGGTTTTAATGAAACTTTAATTTTCTCGACAGATTCTAATAGCAGTCCCCAGCACCAAATTTCACGAAAACTCCATCCAGTGAGAGCTGAGTTTATGTATATGGAGAGACGGACGGATGTGGCGGAGCTGATAGGCGCTTTTCGCGACTTTGTGAACGCGCCTAATCACCGGAAGAACAGTGTGATGCGTTCTAATAATCACCATTGCCATGGAAACGCAACAATTCGTTCTCTGCATATTATTGAGCTGTATGTCGCTGACAGTTTAAAATAACATTTGCGCAATGTTGCTGGGAACAACGCGTTCTGCCCATTGTTAAGTTCAACATTGTTGCAATGGAAACTCAAAAATATGTCCACCTTGTCTTGTTGACTTGCGTTTGTCCCTGTATACGGTATGCATACCGAAAGCGTTGTCATGGCGACTGAACAATGCATCACTTTGGTATTGTTGAGCGATTTTGTTGCTTTAAACAATATAAACGTATTTATGTTTTCATGTAAAGTGCCCGATATTTTTGTCATATTTTAACGAATCAGTATTTTGTCGACATATTTTAGTGGAAGTCCCCATTATCGAAATTCACGAAAATCCGTCTAGTGGGAGCCGTGCTGATACATGGCGACAGACGCAGGGACGGACGAACATGACGAAGCCAATAGGCGATTTTCGCAATATGCGAATGCACCAGAAATCAACGTGATGATGGTTATGAATTCGTTACAATGTGTCGTCAGCGCTCTTCGGGTATGACTTGTCACTCTGAATTGGAAACGAAACTGTAAAATAAAATTTAAACTTTTTTTGTGGAATGCCCTTAACCGGTATTCTTCCTTGACGTGATTTGTACTGTTCACCAAATACGAGTATTACCGAATGTCACAATCAAGTGAGTAGGACGTTGTTTCATATTTCGGAGGCTGGGTTCAAAACTTGTTCCGAGAAGGGCTACCTTGATTGCGGTTTTCTTACATTTTCTCAGTCCCCAAGGTAAATGACGAGGACGTAGCACGTTTTCCAGTTCACTGCTTTATTCACTGATCACTGTCATTCGACGGCATACATGTATAACCACTACTCGAAAGCGTCATTAAATGAACAAATAATAAACACCCAACATGTTTGACCATAAAACCTAGAAGACCGGATATGCGGGAGAATAGCGGAAACGAGAAATAAAAAAAAACGGCTCCTTAAATCTCAACAGAGGAAACAAATTAGCTCGTACATGGAAGAACAGTATTAAAATGGATCATGGTAAATAGGGTAAGATAGTGGCGAATGTATTCCGCTGGCTGAGCATAGTGGCCAACGGTTGGCTGTCGTGGACAATGCAATAAAACTTGGGATTCCGTATGAACAAGGAATCGCGTAACAGCTGTATAATTGTCAGCTTTTCAGCGGATGTCTTGGATTTAGCAATGAAAAATTGGAAATGCAAGTACAACGCAACACTAAGGCGCGATCAAATCGTTGAATCCTGGACTACTCGACAGTCGTATGACCCAATTCGCCACGATCACACTCTTCGTAATTGTGCTGTCACCATTATTGGAGTCTGTTACTGTTTGTTAAAATATTTCCTTCAATAACTTGGTATTTACATGCCCACCTTGAGTTTGTCTGTGTTGAATGTATCGGTCAAACAAGTGAGTAACAAGAAAGTGTAACCCCATCAAAATACTGTGTAACTGTTGACTTACACTTTTCGTACATAACGTGTAGGTAAGGTAACGTAAAGTGTTCCCGTTAGAGGCCCGGTGTGGCCCAGAGGGTGGGTACAGGTATAGCTCTACTCTTCCATGACCGCGGCACTAGAAG
>Ga0123354_10000854_pt1 | contig 33801 bp, 36 predicted proteins | sample TergutLab28metaG_2_FD_97872 | JGI IMG/M metagenome (GOLD analysis project Ga0123354, IMG submission 97872) | Labiotermes labralis P4 segment gut microbial communities from Petit-Saut dam, French Guiana - Lab288 P4 | ecosystem: Host-associated > Arthropoda: Insects > Digestive system > Gut ... | reverse complement strand
TGTACCTCCAATCCAAATCTTGATATATCTATTATACAAGATTTAAAGTAGAGAACAAAGTTTTTTTGGTTGGGACATTTTCATTCTCGATTACTTAAGACTTTATCATAATTGATTCAGACGATGGGTTATTTCGTATTTTTTCACATTGACAAGCCTTATATAAATTGATATAATGCCATTAATCTAAGGAGGACAAACATTGGATAAAGCTTGGTTTAATAAAAACATTAATGAGATAGTTCAAGAACTTGGTACGAATATAGAAAAAGGCTTAACGAATGAACAAGTTCAAATTGCAACTGAAAAATTTGGAGAAAATGAATTACAAGGAAAAAAGAAGAAGACTCTATTACAAAAGTTTCTTCAACAATTTAAAGACTTTATGATAATTATACTTATTATTGCGGCTGTTGTTTCAGGCATAATTGGAATTACCCAAGGTGAAGGAATTACCGATACAATAGTAATTTTAATAGTAATAATAATAAATGCTATAATTGGTGTAGTTCAAGAAAATAAAGCAGAAAAATCACTTGAAGCATTAAAAAAGTTAAGTGGTTATACTGCTAAGGTAATGAGAAATGGCCAATTGGTTATAATACCAGCAAGGGAACTAGTTCCTGGAGATGTAGTTATATTAGATACAGGAGACTTTGTTCCAGCAGACTTAAGAGTAATTGAAGCTATAAATTTGAAATCGCAAGAATCGGCATTAACGGGAGAATCAGTTCCTGTAGAAAAACAAAGCAATGTTATTGACGATGAAGCAGGAATTGGCGACAGAAACAATATGTTGTTTTCTTCAAGTCTAATAACGTATGGAAGAGGCAAAGCAATTGTTGTTGAAACAGGGATGAAAACAGAAGTGGGTAAAATTGCAAATATATTAAATGAAACTGAAACAAGTAATACACCACTTCAAAAAAGATTAAATGGGTTGGGAAAAACATTAGGAATAGTCGTTTTAGTACTTTGTGCAATAATATTTATTGTGGGATTTTTATATAATAAAGAAGTAGTTAATATGTTTATGACAGCAGTGAGTTTAGCCGTAGCAGCGATTCCAGAAGGATTGCCAGCGGTTGCAACTATTGTACTTGCGATAGGGGTTCAAAAAATGGCAAAAAGGCATGCTATTATAAAAACATTGCCTTCTGTTGAAACTTTAGGATGTGCAACAGTTATTTGTTCAGATAAAACTGGCACGTTAACACAAAATAAAATGACGGTTACGGAATTGGAAGTTGGAAGTTGGAAGTTGGAGGTTGGAAGTTGGAGGCCGGATGATGGAGTAAATGATAATGCGCATACAGATTTAATACAATTGATACATTGTGCTATGCTTTGTAATGATAGTAAAATTAGTAATGATAATACCATTATGGGAGACCCAACAGAAACAGCATTAATAGATTTAGGTTTTAAGTTAGGTTATTCGAATGAGGTGTTGAAAAACACGTCAAGGGTTGGAGAAATTCCATTCGATTCAGACAGAAAATTAATGACCGTCGTCGTAAAATCAGAACCCTTGTCAAATCCTAAAACAAATGTAGGGGTCGGCGTCCTCGACGACCCGGAACCTACCAAATACCTCGTTTATACCAAAGGTGGATTAGAGGAATTATTAAATAAATGTTCAAGCTATGTTATAAACGGCGAAATCAAAAAAAACCTAGACGAATATATGCCTAAAATTAGAGTAGAAAATGAAAATATGGCCAAAAACGCATTAAGAGTTTTGGCATTTGCATATAAAGAATTAGACCATATGCCAAGTAAAGAAGAAATTCAAAACATAGAAAAGGATTTAATATTCATAGGCATGACCGGAATGATTGACCCAGCAAGAGAAGAAGCAAAAGAGGCAGTTAACAAATGTAAAACAGCAGGAATCAAGGTTGTTATGATAACAGGCGACCATGCAATCACTGCTTCGACCATTGCAAGAGATTTAGGTATTTTAGAAAATGAAAATGAAGTAATCACAGGTGCCCATTTAGAAAAAATGAGCGATGAAGAATTAATAAAAAATGTAAAAAAATATTCAGTATATGCTAGAGTTTCACCAGAGCATAAGGTAAGAATAGTAAAAGCATGGCAAGCAAATGGAGAAGTTGTTGCAATGACAGGGGACCGGAGTAAATGATGCACCAGCATTAAAGACTGCAGATATTGGCTGTGCAATGGGAATAGTTGGCACTGATGTTTCAAAGGAAGCTGCCAACCTGATTTTAACAGATGATAACTTTGCAACAATTGTATCTGCTGTGGAAGAAGGACGAAGAATATACGATAATATATTAAAAGCAATACAATTTTTAATTTCAAGCAATATAGGCGAAGTTATTACTTTGTTTGTGGCAATAATGTTTACGCCACTAATTGCAAGGTGGTTTGGGTTAACAGACATAGCACATCTTGTACCATTATTACCAATTCATATATTATGGATAAATCTAGTCACAGATTCGTTACCAGCACTAGCATTAGCAGTTGAGCCAGCAGCAAAAGATATAATGAATAGAAAACCAATAAAAGCAAGCTCTGGAATTTTTACAAAAGGACTAACTTTTAGAGTTAGCTATCAAGGGTTGTGGATAGGATTTGCCACATTAGTAGCATTTTGTTTAGGGCTAACAACACAAAATGTAAGTCAGGAAGAAAAAATACAAATCGGACAAACAATGGCATTTTTAACGTTAGGATTAATTGAATTAGTTCATGTGTTTAATGCCAAAAGCAATAAATTATCTTTGTTTAAGACAGGAATATTAAATAATATATGGTTGATTCTTGCAAGCTTAGGTTCTGCCGTGTTGGTATTTATAACAATGTTTATTCCAGCATTAAGAAATGTTTTTGGATTAACGCTATTGTCAGGTGAGCATATAATTGAATTGATAGTATTAATATTCTCACCAATTGTAATTGTAGAATTAATGAAGTTGTTTAAGTTGAATGGTACGAAGGATGAGTGAGGAGGAAGTTTATGTTTAAAAAAATAGATGGAGAAAAATATAATTATTTATATGACAAAGGAGACAATTACATTTATTTTTGTATTGAATATATTGGTGAAAATAAAAAAATAGAAAAAAGTATCTCATTTCGTATGGATGGAGACTATCACTTTATTTATGATATATATAATCTTGTTACCGATGATGACTATGATTATCTTGATATTAAAGCTAAAAATATAGATTTTATAATAGATAAAGATAATATATTTTATAAAGACTTTCAAAATTTTTTGGGAGAAAAAGAAAAAATAGCAATTTCTGATGATGAACCAATTCTTGAAAGTGTACAAGAAGGAAAAGATAAAAGGATAGAGTTTTCTAAAGATGAAGGAAGTAATGTTTTAATTAGATTCACCGCAGACAATGAATTTGAAATTTTTCAAATGGATAGCAAGGTTATGGTAAAAAACACTATGCCAGATATGAGAAGTCAAATAGATATGAGAGAATATGAACAGGAGAAGCGAGGAGAAAAACCAGATGGATTAAAATCTAAGTTAGGAACGCTATTTAAATATATGATGACGCCTACTTTTGAAAAAGAATATAAACGACATCAGCACGAAGATCTTGAAGAAGGTACAGAAAGATAAAAATGGGAGGAAATTATGTGTGAAGATATAAAAACAAATAAATTATTGGATTTAGACAAAACAATAGCAAAGTCTTTATTTGAAGGCTGTACATATGCATTTGAAGTTTTGCCTAAAATAGGAGAGTATATTCAATCTATAGGAAAATCATTATCATTAGACGAATATGATTTGATTGATGAAAATATTTGGATATCGAAAAAAGCTAAAGTGTATACAAATGCTACAATTGCTGGACCAGCAATTATAGGGCATAATACAGAAGTTAGACCAAGTGCTTGGATACGTGGAAATGCTATTATAGGTGAAAATTGTGTTGTTGGCAATTCTACAGAAATAAAGAATTCCATTTTATTTAATAATGTTCAGGTTCCGCATTTTAATTACATTGGAGATTCTATATTGGGATATAAAGCTCATTTTGGTGCTGGCAGTATTACTTCAAATGTGAAGGCAGATGAAAGCCTTGTTACGGTGAAAATAAATAATCAGGTTATAGAAACACGGACTCCGTAAATTTGGTGCTATAGTTGGTGACTTTGTTGAAATAGGATGCCAGGCTGTGTTAAATCCTGGCACGGTAATTGGGCGTAACAGCACAGTGTATCCGTTAACTTCAGTAAGAGGATATGTTGAAGCGGATACCATTTTGAAGTTAGTGCAGGAGCATGAAAGTGTGAAAAAAAACTGAACATTTTTTCGAAATTATATTGATTTTTTTGATAAAATAGTATATTATATGAATGTAGAAAATAGGAATATGCAGATGTGGTTGCCTCCAATGAAATGGAGGTGATGCTTATGATAGAAGGATTTTTACTTCAATTAGTTGTTATGCTTTTCTCTGCCCTAGTGGTAGTATCTATTATAGCAATTACCTTAATTATTGTACTAGCGTACATATTAAGTAAGAGCGAATAGCAAATAAAAAACAACACATCTAGCTTTGCCGCGGATATGTTGTTTTTACATTCTCAAGGCAACCACGTTTGTGGTTTTCCGTTTTCTACATTTATTATACACATAATTTTTATATTTGTCAAATTTTTTTTAAATATACAAATAAATTAAGAAAACATGGATATGGAGGAAAATGAATTGACTGAACCACAAGCAAAAAAGCGTATATTAGAATTACGCAAATTAACTGAATATCATGCAAAAAAGTATTATGATGAAGATAGTCCAGAAATTAGTGACTTTGAATATGATATGCTTATGAATGAACTTAAAAATCTGGAAAATAGTTTCCCTAACCTTATTACTACGGAGTCACTTACCCAAAAAGTTGGAGGAACAGTAAAAGCAGAATTAACTAAGATTACACATCAAGTACCTTTGCAAAGTTTGCAAGATGTGTTTGACATTGCAGAAATAAGAGCTTTTGATGAAAGAATTAAAAAAACCGTAGGGGCGAACATCGTTCGTCCGAACGATCCAATAAAATATGTTGTTGAAACAAAAATTGATGGGCTTTCTGTAGCATTAGAATATAAAAAAGGTGTTTTAGTTGTGGGAGCGACTCGTGGTGATGGGCAAATTGGAGAAGATGTTACAGATAACTTAAAAACAATAAAAACGATTCCACAAAAATTATCTGAAGATATCGATATTACGGTTCGTGGAGAAGTTTATATTTCAGAAAAAGACTTTGAAAAATTGAACGAACAAAGAGAAATTCTTGAAGAACCATTATTTGCAAATGCTAGAAATGCTGCAGCTGGTTCGTTAAGACAATTAGATAGCAAAATAACTGAAAGTAGACCGTTAAGCATATATATATTTAATGTACAAAAATCTGAAATTCCGTTTACCTCACATTATGAAAGCTTAAAATATTTAGAAAAACTTGGCTTTCCAGTAAATCCAATTAAAATATTATGCAATAATATAGAGGAAGCGATTATAGAAGTTGAAAAAATTGGTCAAAATAGAGATGGGCTAGGATTCGGAATTGATGGCGCAGTTGTTAAGGTAGATAATTTAAAGCAAAGGGAAGAACTAGGCAGTACTTTCAAAACGCCAAGGTGGGCCATTGCTTATAAATACCCACCGGAACAAAAGGAAACTATTTTAAAAGATATTATTTGTCAGGTTGGAAGGACTGGTGCAATTACGCCAATGGCTATTTTGGAACCAGTTAAAGTACAAGGCTCAACAATTTCTAAAACCACACTTCACAATGAGGATTTTATTATGGAAAAAGGATTAAAAATAGGTGACCATATTATAATTCAAAAAGCAGGAGATGTAATTCCTGAAGTGGTTGAAGTTGTAAAAACTAAACGTACAGGGCAAGAAAAAGAATTTGCTATGCCAGATAAATGCCCGGTTTGCGGAGGAGATGCTGTAAGAGAAGAAGGGGAGGCAGTTCTTCGTTGCATAGGTATTGAATGCCCAGCACGACTTTTTAGAGGTATTGTACATTTCACTTCAAAACCAGCAATGGATATTGATGGCTTGGGTTATATGATTGTAAAAGAATTTTTAGATAGAGGGTTAATACAAAACATTTCAGACATATATTATTTAAAGAGGGAAGATATAGCAAGCTTAAAAAAGAATGGACAAAAATTTGCACAAAACCTGACAGAAGCAATAGAAAATAGCAAAAGTAACGATTTAAGCAAATTAATTAATGCACTTGGAATACGACATGTTGGAACGAAAACGAGCAAAACTATAGCAAAAAAATTTAAAAGTATGGATAATTTAATGTTAGCAAGTTTTGAAGATTTAAGCTTAACTCAGGATGTTGGTGAAATAACAGCTAAGAGTATTAAAAAATTTTTTGAACAAGATCAAACAAAGGATATAATTGAAAAGTTAAAATCAGCAGGAGTAAACATGAATTATATTGAAGAACAAGAAACAGACGATAGATTTTCAGGTAAAACATTTGTATTAACAGGCAGTTTAGCAAATTATACAAGAGAACAAGCAAGTGAAATAATAGAAAAATTTGGTGGCAAAACCAGCAATAGTGTTTCGAAAAAAACAAGTTATGTTTTAGCCGGAGAAGAAGCAGGAAGCAAATTAGAAAAAGCACAAAGCTTGGGCGTTACAGTAATTACGGAAGAAGAATTTGGAGGGATGATTACGTAACTATGTATGTAGAATAGCGAGTGATAAAAGGTGTTATACTCACTAAAGGACCGCTAGTGGTTGGTATATCTTTTTTAAAAAGCTGCCCGACAGCCCTTTGAGGCATACGGATTACCCCTTGACCTGGAGGGAGTTTTTTAAAAAAGATATACCAACCACGGGAGGTCTGTAGGCACTAAAAAACACCTTTTATCACGGGAGCGGACTATTGTAGTAGATTTTTGATTGGAGGTAAAAAATTATGGCAAAAGTTATGTGGAAACCAGGAACTTTTATATATCCAGTACCAGCGGTGTTAGTTACTTCAGGGAACATGGAAAAATCAAATATTATGACAGTAGCATGGACTGGAATATTAAATACGAATCCAGCACTTGTATACGTCTCAATAAGACCAGAGAGATATTCGTATAATTTAATTAAACAAAGCATGGAATTTGGAATAAACTTAACAAATGAGAACCTTGTTTATGCAACAGATTGGTGTGGAGTAAAAAGTGGCAAAAATTTTGATAAGTTTGAAGAAATGAAATTAACAAAAGAAAAAGGGAATTTCATAAAATGTCCGTTAATAGCGGAAAGCCCAGTATCTGTCGAGTGTAAGGTGATTGAAATAAAAGAATATGGAAGTCATCATACATTTGTAGCAGAAGTGTTATCAATTAATGCAGATGAAAAGTACATAGATGAAAAGGGTGCTTTTGATATTAGCAAATGTAATTTAATAAGTTATCAAAATGGCGGATATTATGCAACAGGGAAAAAAATAGGAAAGTTTGGTTATTCTGTAGAAAAAAAGAAGGCAAAAAGATAGGGCAATACCATATTACTAGTTAACACTTTAGCCTGAAACTTCCGCCTCTAGAGTATAGTATAACTTTTAAAAAGGCTCCTCCAGGTCAAGGGGTAATCCGTATGCCTCGTAATTGCTGTCGTTCACCTTTTTAAAAGTTATACTATACTCCAGAGGCTTTTGCTGAAAACTGTTAAATAGTAACAATACCATATTATTATTACAGTAAGTTTACATTTTAGTTACAATTATGTAAAATTATTTAAATAGACATAAAAGTATGATATAGTGTAAACATTAATTTATAAGAGAAGGAATGGAGATTATGAGATATATTGGAGAAAAACAATTAGAAAAAATGAAAAAAATTATGGCAACCATAGCAATAGCAGGGACGTTGGCAGTTGGGGGTGCCGATATCGCACATGGAGCTGGAATAAATTTAGATAATGGGGGAAGAAGTGGGGATATTCCTCATCATAATGCTAATACTAGAGTTACTGCAACAAAACAAATTCTTCCTAATTCTCCTTTGGATGCTGGAAATTGGAATTGTATTGGCCCAAATAATTCAGGATTTTTTATATATGGTGGAATTGTAAATAAAAATCCGAATTCTATGTTAAAAGTTAGAAGACCTCATGTATCAAATCCAGCAGGACCAAAAATTGCGATAGAAAATCCAAACGGTAGTGTAATGATACCAGGAGGTTCTGAAGGACCTACGATATGCTATCCAATGAAACCATATAAAGCAATGGAGTCTCCTATTACCACAAACCCAAAGGAAAATCTTATTAAGGGAAGAACAGAACAACCAGTAGAAACAAGTCCAAATAGTAGAGAAGCAGAATTAAATAATGCAATACAACGTGGTGGAGGCACAGTAGTGCATGTTGGACAACCTGTACAAAAATCTTTAAAAGGATTATATCCAGAATTGATAAAAGGGACAAAGGCTCAAGATAGAAAAAAAGTTAACGAAAATATGAACAGACAGCAGCAAGAACAAGACAAAAAAATAGAAGAGGCTCTCAAAGGATTAGAATAGAAAGGGTTAAGGTATAAAATAATGAGTGATAATTATAAACAAGCCTATACAGAAGTATTAGAAGTATTAAAGTATATGCCAGAAGATACAAAAAAAATTCCACCCCAAATGATGCTTTTCATACAAGAAAACCAAGACAAATCATACAAATATAATTTCGACATAAATACCTCTGTAAACGAACAACCAATGTCTAATATTGCAAAAGCAATATTAGCAAACTTTTATAGAGACTATATTGCTACGCCAGAGGAAAAAGAAAAAATATTGCAAATAGAAAAATATGAAATAGAAAAATATGAAGAAGGGCAAAAAGAAAAATACAATCCAGATAACTTATTTAAAACAAGACAACAGCCTGTTGCAAGTGTTTCAACACCTGAAGAACAAAAAGGACAGACAAATTATACCTTACCAACTGAAATTAAAAAAACAAACATCTTTGTTAAATTAATAAAAAAATTAAAGTCACTGTTTAAATAAACAGTTAATGAATCAAACAGTTTCAGTAAAGCAGTCTCCATAGTGTAGTATATATTTTAAAAAAGTGAACGACAGCCCTTTGAGGCCCATGGAGTCTCCAGAGACCTGGAGGAGCTTTTTTAAAATATATACTACACTATGGAGACGGAATTTTTATACAGAAATGTTAAATAGTAATAATGAATGTGAGGATATTATGAAAATTACTTTTTTTGAGATAACAAATTTAGAGAAAGAAAGATTTGAAAAAGAATTACAAGGACATGACGTAGTCTTTTTTGAAGAAAAAATACAAGATGTGAATACAGACAAATTTAGTTCAAGTGAAGTATTATGTGTATTTATACATTCTAGGGTATCGGAAGATATTTTGAGCAAATGCCCTAATTTAAAACTAGTAGCGACACGTTCTACAGGTGTTGACCATATTGACCAAAAATATTGCCAGAATAACAACATACAAATAAAGAATGTTCCATTGTATGGCGAAAATACAGTTGCGGAGCACGTTTTTGCATTGATGTTATCAATATCAAGAAGAATAGAAAAATCGATAAATAGAACTAAATCAGGAAATTTTTCTACAAACGGTTTGCAAGGTTTCGACTTAAAGGATAAAACCATAGGATTAATTGGTGGTGGAAGAATAGGCATGCATGTTGCAAGAATAGCCAGAAGTTTTGGAATGCATGTAAGAGTTTATGATATTAACAAAGATGACTTTATGGCGGAAGTATTGAATTTTAAATATGTTTCGCTTGATGAATTACTTGCTACATCAGATATTATTTCTTTGCATGTGCCACAAAATAAATATACAGAGAATATTATTTCTAAAGAAACTATTCAGAAAATGAAAGACGGTGTTGTTATTATTAACACTGCCCGTGGAGGATTAATTGATACAGATGCTTTAATTGAAGCGATTGATAATAAAAAGATTAGTGGTGCTGGATTAGATGTTATTGCTGGTGAAGAATTATTATTTGAGGAAAATATATTTAACTCGCCTACAAGCAGTGCAGCACAGCTTATTTCGCAAAGCAAGCGATTAGTTGATAATGAAAACGTTGTTATTACGCCACACAACGCATTCAACAGTATTGAAGCGGTAAATAGAATTATAGATACAACTGTGGAAAATATTTTGAATGTGTAGAAAGCTATATTTGACAAAGTTGGGTATATTATAGTAAAATGTTTGAAAACGAAACAATACAGGAGAAATGATATGATAAAAATTACTTTAAAAGATGGAAGTATAAAAGAAATAAAAGAAGGAACTTCCATTTTAGAACTTGCAAAGCAAATAAGTGAAGGATTAGCAAGACAAGCTACAGCTGGTCTTGTTGATGAACAAGTAAAAGATTTGAGATATAATTTAGAAAAGGAAAGTAAAGTTGAAATATTAACTTTCGATAATAGTCAAGATGGCAAACAAGCATATTGGCATACAACATCACATATTATGGCACAAGCTGTAAAAAGGTTGTATCCAGATACAAAACTAGCTATTGGGCCTTCAATAGAAAATGGGTTTTATTATGATTTCGACACAGACAAAGCATTTTCAGAAGCAGATTTTGCTGAAATTGAAAAAGAAATGAGCAAGATAATAAAAGAAGATTTAGGGATTGAAAGGTTCACTTTGCCTAGAGATGAAGCAATAAAATTAATGAAAGAAAAAAAAGAAACATACAAGGTGGAGCTAATAGAAGAATTGCCAGTGGATGAAGAAATTTCGTTTTACAAACAAGGTGAATTTACAGACCTTTGTGCTGGCCCACATTTAACAAGTACAGGAAAAATTAAGGCAGTAAAAATTCTAAGTTCTTCTGGTGCGTATTGGAGAGGCAGTGAAAAAAATAAAATGCTTCAAAGAATTTATGCGATTTCCTTTCCAAAGGCATCAGAAGTGGAAGGATATTTACAAAAGCTAGAAGAAGCAAAAGAAAGGGACCATAGAAAAATAGGAAAAGAACAAGAAATATTTATGACCCATGAACTTGTAGGACCAGGACTTCCAATGTATCTACCAAATGGAGCGGTTATTAAAAGATTGCTAGAAAGATATATATTGGAAAAAGAATTAAAACGAGAATATAAGCATGTGTATACACCATCACTTGCAAATGTGCAGTTATATAAAACAAGCGGACATTGGGATCATTATAAAGAAGATATGTTTCCAGTAATGAAAATAGAGAATGAAGAGTTAGTGCTCCGTCCAATGAACTGTCCACATCATATGCTTATTTATAAAAATAAACTTCATTCTTATAGAGAATTACCAATAAAAATAGGCGAACTTGCACATGATTTTAGATATGAGGCAAGTGGCAATGTTATTGGATTAGAAAGAGTTAGACAAATGTGTCAAAACGATGCACATTTATTTGTTAGACCAGACCAAATAAAAGAAGAATTTGGAAAAGTAGTAGATTTAATATTAGAAGTATACAAAGACTTTGGAATTACAGATTATTCTTTTAGATTATCTTTAAGAGATCCAGAAAACAAAGAAAAATATTTTGACGATGATAAAATGTGGGAAAAAGCACAAAATGAATTACGTGAAATATTAAATGAGATGGGTATCAAATACTATGAAGCAATAGGAGAAGCAGCTTTTTATGGACCAAAGTTAGATGTTCAAATAAAGACAGCAATAGGGCACGATATCACAGTGTCTACATGTCAAATAGACTTTTTATTGCCAGAGAAATTTGATTTAACATATGTGGGAGAAGATGGGAAAGACCATAGGCCAGTGGTATTGCACAGAGCTATACTTGGCACTTCAGATAGATTTATAGCATTTTTGCTTGAAGAAACAAAAGGAAATCTCCCAATATGGCTTACACCTATTCAAGTGAAGATATTAACAATTTCATCAAAACATACGGATTATTCTAATAGTTTAAAAGAAAAATTTTTGAATAATGGATTAAGAGTAGAATTAGATGATAGGAATGAAAAAATAGGATACAAAATACGTGAAGCACAGTTGCAAAAGGTTCCATATATGGTAATTATTGGGGATAAAGAAGTAGAAGCAAATGCGGTTGGTGTACGCTCGAGACAAGATGGAGATATTGGACAGATGTCCGTAGAGGCGTTTGTTGAGAAAATAAAAGAAGAATCGAGTTTATAATAACACAAAAAAAGTTAGGACAACCTTGTTTTGACCTAACTTTTTTATTATATAACAAGACATAAAAAAAATCAAGTGATGAAATTGAGCAAAATAATTAGATAAGTTCACAAAAAAAGAGATATAAAGTATAAATGAATGCTAGCCATATAATTTTATTAAAATAAGCGGATTGATAAGAAAAAAATTATATGATAATATTACATCATGAAGGTATTAATTAAATAGATAATCCCTGCGTAGTTCGTGCAAAAGGAATTTTAGAACCTACAAGTTTTGAAGCGGAGTCTATCTCTTGGTATGGCGTGTATGCTTGCATTTATGCAAGAAACCCAGGAGTACTAAGGAGGACACCCACCTGTTGAGTGCAGGTCCATAAAATTTCTTACTAGTCATCGGCTAAGGTGGGGGTTATTTTTTTGTAAAAAATGTTACTGTTTAACATTTTTTCTAAAATATCCGCTTGCGGTGGTTAGTATATGTTTTTAAAAAACTCCTCCAAGCCTCCGAAGACTCCATGGGCCTCAAAGGGCTGTCGTTCGCTTTTTAAAAACATATACTAACCACCACAAGCTACTTTGCTGAAAAATGTAAGTAGCAACATTTTATTAAAACAGAAAAAGGAAACAAGTACTATGACAATAAAAGAAAACTTAGTTAAAGCAATAGAAATATTAAAACAAAATAAAATAGAAGATTCAACGTTAAAAGCTAGGCTATTACTAGCTTTTGTTTTAAATGAATCAAAAGAGTACCTTATAATAAATAGTGAGCGACGAATTGATTCAGCATTAGAAGAAAAATATAATAATTTATTAAAAAAATTGATTAATAATGTGCCTTTACAATATATAACAAATTCTCAAGAGTTTATGGGATTGAAATTTTACATAGACGAAAACGTATTAATACCAAGACAAGACACGGAAACATTAGTACAAGAAGTGTTAAAAATCGTAGGGGCGAACATTGTTCGTCCAAAAAAGCATTGCACAATTTTAGATATGTGTACAGGAAGCGGAGCTATTGCGATTTCACTTGCGAAGAATGTTTTTGATGCTAAGATTACAGCCGTAGATATTAGTGTTGAAGCTTTGAAAGTGGCAAAAGAAAATGCTAAAATAAATCATGTTAAAGATAAAATTGAATTTATGGAATCGGATATGTTCAGTAAAGTTAGTGAAAAATACGATATTTTGGTTTCTAATCCACCATACGTGGATGAAGAACATATGAAATTATTATCAAAAGAAGTAAAAAAGGAACCACAGATTGCTTTAGATGGAGGAGAAGATGGACTGAAATTTTATAAAATTATAGCAGCGGAAGGAAAAAAATACTTAAATAACAATGGGTGGGTTTTGTTAGAAATAGGATATAATCAAAAGGAACAAGTATGTGAGATATTGAGTAATCAAGGCTATAAGGATATAGTATGTGTTAAAGATTTAGCAAGTAACGATAGAGTTATTATATGTAGAAAGTGTTAACCGGTAACTAAAAATTGAAGAAAGTTGAAGAATATTGACTTTTATAAACAAAATATAATATAATTCTTGTAAAGGGGTGAAATGATCAATATGACATTACATTCTAAAATTATTAGTGATTTTACTGAAAAAACTAATTCGGTAGGCAAAAAAAATGTATTAAATGAAGTTTCCTCTATGCAAAGAGACTTAATATATGAAAAAGAGCAATTACAAGCTTTGCAAAAGCGTGATTTAAGTAAACTACTAGCACTAACAAGTGAATTGAAAGATGTGGAAGATGTATTAGATAAAAGGGGATTTAGGCCAATACAAAAAATAAGGGCATACCAAAAAGCAAGGACTCTATCACAAGAAATTAGAAGTGTTAATGATTCTAATGCTCCTGCTTTGCCTACCAATAATTTCATTAGAAATATTAATGCTTTTTTTGTGAAAAGAGCAAATTCAGAAGAGGAACTTTTTAAAATAGATAAATTTAAAGAAGAAATAGCCAAAAAAGAAAAGAAAATTGCAGATATACCAAAACAAATTACTGATAAAATGAATGAATTTGACAGAAATGAGGTTCGACGTTATTCTGCACAAGGATTTGATAAAACAGAGATGCAAATAGCTGCTAGTGAAGAATATCTTTCTAGTCTTTCTATGGGAGATTACATAGCAAATTTAGGAAGATTGCCTGGAGATGTACTTACGCATGTCACACGACAAGGAATTCGAGACCATACTGGTATGTTTTGGCATTCAGCAGGAGGAGGAGAAAATTCCGATGGATTTAAAGGAATATTGCAACGAGGGAAACTATTGACAGCTTTACAAGGTAAAATTGAACGAGGAATGGATTTGCCACAGGCATTAGGACGTGGGTATATGCTTCCACAATTGGGTGATAAAAATATTTATAGCACTCGTGAAGAAATGTTGTATTTGCTAGATGAAGTAATGGAAAACCCAAATAATGAACCCAGTAGTATAGGGGGAGCTTTTGGAAATTTGTTTGATGAAACTTCTGTACATTTTGGGGTAAAAGGGGTATTAGATAATTATTATGGGGGTGAAAAAGGAAATGAAATTTTTCTAGTGTTTCCACAAGCAATGGCAACACAAACAGAATATCAAGGAACTCTTTTTGAGGAGTCGGATATATATTCAAATCGTAATGATATAGGACTTCTTCCAAAAGATGGAAAAGGTATTCCTATTGAAGCAGGATTAATATTTATTCCTAAAAATGCAAGAGTAGATCCTCAAACAGGCTCTAAATATAAAATTATTGATGGCAAGGGTAAGTCAATAGCGGATGATGAAGAAAAATTTTCGAGACAGTATGAGTTAGCAGAAAATACTATTTCATCTCAAGAGTATTGGGAGAATTATATAAAAAATAATTGTCAAGGACTACAGCTAAAAGTTGTATATTATGATGCTAAAGATGAACCAACTGAGGCATTGCAAAAATTTTTAATTGAAAATGGATTAGAAAATAAAAGAAATGCTAAAGATGATGGCGGACATTTTAGATTTTATGACCAAACAGAACAGAAAAAATATGATGAATTTAAAAGAGATGAAGATAAAAGACAACAAAATTTTGTAGAAAGAGATACATTAGTGAAAGCACACATGGAAAAAGTCATCGACAAAGATACAATAAAGGAAGCTATAAATAAACATTATGATATGTTCGAAAAAGACCCAAGGGGACTAGCTTTACTTAAGGAACATATGGAGGATGAAGAAAATAAGAAGGAAGCACCAATTTACGACGAAAATGGGAAAAACCGTTATCTACCCAAAATTGAAACAATGGAAGAATATCACCAAAGAAGACTAAAAGAAGAATTGAAAAAGCAACAAACTATACAGCCTTCTAATGATAGAGCTGGGATAAGAGAATACGGAGAGGATGATATAGCTGATAGAGAACAGTAATAAGAAATATTTTTGTTACTGTTTAACAGTTTTCAGCAAAGTAGCCTGTGGAGTATAGTATAGCTTTTAAAAAGGTGAACGACAGCCCTTTGAGGCCCATGGAGTCTCCGGAGGCTTGGAGGAGCCTTTTTAAAAGCTATACTATACTCCACAGGCGGAAATTTTAGAGAAAACTGTTAACTAGTATCATATTTTTCAAGAATATTGAAAAAACAGTTGTAAAATTTGCAATATATTGATATACTATTAGCAATAAAATAATATGGAGGTTTTATTATGGGAGAGAAAAAAGAAGTTGTTACAAATGAAAAGAAAGAAACAAAAGAAAAAATAGAAGTTAAAGCAGAAGTTGTGACAGAAACGAATGAAAATGAAATTAAAATATCAGATGACGTTGTTGCAGTTATAGCTGGGATTGCGGTTTCAGAAGTTGAAGGCGTAAGCGAAATGTCAGGAGGCTTTGCAGGCGGGATATCAGAAGTACTAAGCGGAAAGAAAAACTTATCAAAAGGCATAAAAGTAGAAATCCAAGGAAAAGAAGCGAAAATAGATGTTAACATTATTGTTGAATATGGAACAAGAATTCCAGATGTAGCATTTGAAATTCAAAACAGAGTAAAAAAATCAGTTGAAAGCATGACAGGATTAAAGGTTACAGCTGTTAATGTTAATGTTCAAGGCGTAAGAACACAGTTAGAAGAAGCAAAACCAGAAAAAGAAGAAAAAGAAGTTCAACCAGAATAAATATAATATGGGTAGGGGGCATCCTGTAATTGTCATTCTGAGAGTTGCTCCAGAGATTTGCTTGTGAAGAATTTAGTAATTGCAACAGATTCTTCGTGGGTTGGTCTTTGAGGTAAGTCTCAGAATGACAATGTGGGTTGATTTTTGAAGTAAGTCTCAGAATGACAATCTAGGACAGCCCAAATAGGTAACCCAAAAGAAAAGAGAGGTAGGAATATATGCGTGTAATACATGAAATAACTTTAGCAATATTTTCATTATTAATATTAATAGCTTGTGCAATATATACTTTAGTATTGTTTGGTGTTGTAGATGTGAATCTTATATCGCAAGCACATGATATTGTTATAAACAATTCTTCAATTACAAATATAATGATAGCTGTAAATATAGTATTGATGATATTTGCATTAATTGGAATATTTGGAGATTCTTCAAAAGAAAATAAAATTGGAAACGGAATAGTTGTAAAAAATGAAAAAGGAAATTTGTTAATTTCTATAGAAACTTTAAGAAATTTAATTGTGAATAGCGTAAGAAAATTTGAAGGTGTGGAGATAAATTCTACAAATGTAGAAGTGACTCCAGAATCTAGATTAAAAATAAATGTAGTAATTAGTGTTTCTGAAAATATAGTTATAAAGGAATTAACAGACAATTTACAAAGTAAGATAAAAGAAGTTATCAAAAAATCTTCAGACATGGACGTACAGTTGGTAAATATTAGTGTAAAAGGAATACTAAAACAGAAGGCAGAAAAGCAAGAAAAGCCTGAAGCAGTAGCAAAAACAGACAAGACAAAAGAAATAGATAATAAAGCGAAAGCAGAAAAAACAAATACAGTAGCGAAAGAAACCAAAGTAGAGAAAGAAAAAATTGAAAAAGTAGAAGAACAAGCAAAAACTGATAGCAGTGAGGGGGATTCGAAGTGAATAATTTTAAACAGTTTCTTTCAGATTATGCCGGTGCCATAATAGGAGCAATTATTGCCTTGTTAATTATTTTTACAAGGTTATATATGTTGATAATAGGTATAATATTAGTAGTTATAGGTATTTTTGTAGGAAATTATATACAAAATAATAAAAGTGATGTAAAAGAAAAAATAAAGAGTTTTATTGATAGGCTTTAGGAGGATAGGATGAATAGGACAACAATGCGTGAAAATGCATTTAAACTTTTGTATGAAATAGAAGTTCAAGATGATGTGTCAGAAGAACATATAAATTTATTTTTTAAAAATAATGAATTAAATGAAGACTCTGTAAAAGAGTATATTCTTGATATTGTTAACGGAACTCAAATACACAAAAATGATATAACAAAAGATATATCTAAACATTTAACAGAAGCTTGGACTTATGATAGAATATCTAAAATAAATAAAGCCTTGTTAAAACTAGCTGTTTATGAAATAGTATATAAAAAAATTGATTTCAAAATAATAATAAACGAAGTTGTGGAACTTTCAAAAAAATATGGAGAGGAAACTTCACCAGGGTTTGTTAATGGTATTCTAGCCAGTATCATAAGAAAGGATTAATATGAACATAAATCCAATTACTGTGACAGAACTTAATTTATATATTAAAAATAAACTTGCTGAAGACCAAAGATTGAGTAACATATACATAAAAGGCGAAATTTCAAACTTCAAACATCATTATACGGGACATATGTATTTTACGCTAAAAGATGAAACAGGGGTAATAAAATGCATAATGTTTAAAGGTTCAAATGAAAAACTAAAATTTGTGCCTAAAGATGGTATGAAGGTGTTGATTCTTGGAACAGTTGCTGTGTATGAAAGAGATGGAGTATACCAAATATATTGCAAGGCGATGGAAGAAGACGGAATTGGTGATTTATATAAAAAGTACGAAGAGTTAAAAAATAAGCTAGAAAAAGAAGGATACTTTGATGTAAAACACAAGAAAAAAATACCGTTCATGCCTAAAGTAATTGGTGTGTTAACATCTCAAACTGGTTCTGTTGTAAGAGACATAATAAATGTTTCAACAAGAAGAAATCCAAAGGTTTATTTGAAGATATTTCCAGTGCCAGTGCAAGGAGCAGGAGCAGGTTTAGAGATTGCAAAGGCAATTGAATTAATGAATAAAAACAACTTGGCAGATGTTATTATATTGGCAAGAGGAGGTGGCTCATTAGAGGATTTATGGCCATTTAACGAAGAAGTAGTAGCTCATGCTATTTATGAATCAAATATACCAATAATTTCTGCCGTAGGGCACGAAACAGATTTTACAATAGCAGATTTCGTTTCTGATTTAAGAGCACCAACACCTTCAGCAGCAGCAGAATTAGCAGTTGCAGATGTAGCAGAGATTGAAGAGAAAATAAGTAATTGTAAAAAGAGATGCAAAGTTTCATTACATAGAATTATAGAGGTAAAAAGGCTTAAGCTTCAAAAATGTATGAATTCAAGGGTATTTGTTGATCCATTGCAAAGGGTAAACGAAGAATACATTAAGATTGATGCAAAAGTAAAACAAATAGATAATAGTATTCAACACATATTGAAGGATTGTAAAGCAAAGGCTATGAATCTGTACGTAAAATTAGATACAATAAGCCCACTTAAAACGCTAACTCGAGGGTATTCATTAGTAGAAAGTGGCGATAAAATAATAAAGAGTGTAAAAGAGTTGAAAACAGGCGATGTTGTTGGATTGAGATTGTCGGACGGTACGGTAGACGCACAGGTGATATAACAATGTCCACCCATACAACAGCGACAATATTTTTTTAGTAGGAGGAACCGCAATGGAAAAAAAGAACATTAATTTTGAAGAAACAATGAAAAAGTTAGAAGAAGTAACAACGGAGCTAGAAAAAGGTGACTTGAATTTAGATGATTCTATAAAAAAGTTCGAAGAAGGTATGGAACTTTCAAAAAAATGCAATAATTATCTGGAAGAAGCGGAAAAGAAAATAAATATTTTATTGCAAAAAGAAGGCAAAATAGAAGAAGAAAGTTTCGAATAGAAAGGGAAATTACGAATGAGCTTTTTAAGTATATTTAGCAATAAATACATATACATTCCAGTAATACTTTGGTTTTTAATACAATGCTATAAAATAGTATGTGATTTAATAACAACAAAAAAATTTAATTTTAGAAGAATATTGGGAGCAGGCGGAATGCCTAGCTCTCATTCAGCGGTGGTTTGTTCATTAGCTACTTTAGTTGGTAGAAATGAAGGATTTGGAAGCCCTATGTTCGCAATTACATTTGTATTAGCTGTAGTTGTAATGTATGATGCAGCTGGTATTAGAAGGGCAGCAGGGAAGCAAGCGAAAATGCTTAATAAGATTGTAAATACACCTGGTTTAACTAATGTAGAGATACAAGAAAGATTAGTTGAAGTATTGGGACATACGCCTTTTCAGGTATTTATTGGAGCACTTATTGGAGTAATTGTGGGAGGATTGTTGTAGTCGTGAAAAAGAATACAAGAGTACTAAAAATTGAACTCTACTTTTCGGAGTAAAGTTCAATTTTTGGCTTCCTTGGCATTTAGCTTAAATAAAATTTAGATAAAGAAGTCGCACATTCTTTGTCTTCTTCCGCAAATAGTCCAAGATTTTCTGCCTCTTTTAATTTTTCAAGGAAGTTTTTATAGATAGTTGCCCGAAACCTCTTGAAGTTAATTTCCTCCTTGTAAAAACTTTTGAGTATTTCATTCTTCCAATTGTGGCAAAAATCATTAAATACAGGGCCTCCATGAATAAAATTCACATGTCTGGATCTTTCATCACAAATAATTGCCATCAAAAACTTTTCTTTGACAGCACGTACTGTGCTGTCATCTGTTCCTTTCAATGTATTATAACAATGAAAGGACGCAACTAAATCATCTGATGATGGAGCACCATACGGTTCGAGGGCCGGTTCATGCATAAGCTCTGCAAAGCAATTCAAAATGCAAACCTTGATTTCTTTAGCATGTTTCTTTGAAAAAAGAACTTTGTTGCATAACGCAACCAATTCGGTAGCACTTGCAATCCAGCCATAATTGGATCTTTTTGCCTCTTCCTTTACTCTAGAACAAATTTGTTCCGAAGTCATCCATTTACCTCGTATAAAAAATTTTACTTTGTACATGATAGTCTCCTGATGTCAAAATTTTATAAGGAATACTACGATTTGTATGCATGCATTATATCACAAAATTATGTATTTTGCAAAAGGTAAGAAAATCATTAAACAGGAACTGTTAACTGGTAACGGAACTTAAAAGTTCTTCAAATTTCATGGCACTTTTAAAGATTTCGTGGTATACTATTAGTGTAATAAAAAATTAATGAAAGGATAAAATAAAAATGAGGGATATAAGAATAGAAAAATTGGCGAAATCATTACTAGAACATTCAATAGGAATAAAAGAAAATGATAATTTGTTAATCGAAGTTTTAGGCGAAGAAGCTATGCCATTAGCTAAAGCCTTAATGAAGGAAGCTTCAAGATTAAAAGCGAAACCATTTTTTAATATAGTTAACTACCCATTATTAAGAGTTATGTTAGAAGAGGCAACAGAAGAACAAATAAAATTATATGCAGAAATAGACATTGAAAGAATGAAAAAGATGGATGCATATATTGGGATTCGTGCAAATGCAAATACAGCAGAATTAACTGGAATAGACAGTAAGATAATGGAAATATACAATAAATATTATACAGGGAAGGTTCATTTTGAAGAAAGAGTAAAAAATACAAAATGGTGTATATTGAGATATCCAAACAATTCGATGGCACAAATGAGCAATATGAGTTTAGAGAAGTTTGAAGATTTTTATTTTAATGTATGTACTGTGGATTATGCAAAAATGTCGAAGGCAATGGATAATTTAGTAGAATTAATGAATAAGACTGATAAAGTTCGTATAGTATCATCAAATACAGACTTGAACTTTAGTATAAAAGGTATTACTGCAGAGAAATATTATGGAACATACAATATTCCAGATGGTGAGGTTGCTACAGCTCCAGTAAGAGATAGTATAAATGGTTATATAACATATAATACAGAATCATCATACAATGGAAATCTATTTAATAATATTAAATTTGAGTTTGAAAAAGGGAAAATAGTGAACGCAACGGCTAATGATACTAAGAAATTGAACGATATTTTGGATACTGATGATGGAGCAAGATACATTGGTGAGTTTGCTATTGGACTTAATCCATATGTTGATAAAGCAATAGGAGACACTCTTTTTGATGAAAAAATTAGAGGTAGTTTTCACTTTACTCCTGGTGATGCATTAGAAGAAAGCGATAATGGAAATAGGTCAGCAATACATTGGGATTTAGTTAGTATACAAACAAAAGAGTATGGTGGCGGAGAGATTTGGTTTGATGATGTACTTATAAGAAAAGACGGAATATTTGTAATAAAAGAGTTAGAATCATTGAATCCAGAAAATTTAATGTAATTTTAGTTATTAATACCAAAATAAAATTCATCATAGTTCTTATTTTCAAGTATCCAACCATTGTTATCTGTGATACTTTTAATTTCATCTTTACTAATTAATAACTTATCTTGAAAAACGGATAGGTTATTAATTTTTTTCGTAGAAATAATACCTCATAATATCAATAGGTACAATTGTCTTGCTTTTTCACCGCTAAATGCAAGCCATGCCAATGTGTCCATAACAATGTTAATCCATAACATTTGAATAACATTTATAGGAGTTTCAACGCCAATAAATGAACCTAACGTATGTCTAGAAGGCCGACGAATTTTAGGTGTTGTAAATTTTTCAAATTTAGCTATCACTTTTAAAGATTTCGTGGTATACTATTAGTGTAATAAGCGAAGTAAATTCTGCGAAGATTATCAAAGCTTGTTACTATAAGCTAGGCAATGCGGGTCTAGCCGTAATAAAAAAATTTTAGAAAGGTTGTGAAAATTATGAGCAAACAACAAAGGCAGCATATTATTGACATTCATAACATGGCATGTATGTTAAATATAAGGCAACTGAAAACAATAAAAGAACTAGAAGAAAAAATGATTGATGCACATTTGCTTTCTCTTGCACCTGATGCAATATTAGAGAACATGGATGTTACTGAAAAATTAATGCTTATCAGAGAATTATCTTTAACAGAAGAAGAAAGACAAAAAGAAAGAGAAGAAGCTATCCCTTTAGAAGATATTCTAAGAGAAGAAGGATTGGAGGGATTGCTTGAATGAAACATATAATAAATGTTAAGAAAAAAGCAAGAAAATTCATAGACAAACAACCTCGAAATCAAAAAGAAAGATTATATCAAGCCATTACGAAACTTCCAAAAGGTGATATCAAAAAAGTACAAAATGCTGAAGAGACGTACAGATTAAGAGAGCGGAGATTATAGAGTAATATTCGAATGGCTTGGTAATCAAATCTATATAGATGTAACAGAAGTGGACAACCGTGGCGATATTTACAAAAACTTATAAATTTTTTTCAAGTTCCAATCAATTCCCCTTTTCTCATCAAATAATATTTCCTAATAATATCAATAGGTACAATTGTAAATGCAATTAAACCAACTAATAAAGTATCTTTTAAATCAAGACCAACAGTTCTAAATATTGTCCCTCCAAAATATATAATAAATATTTGTACTACCCCTATAATTCCCATAATCCATAAAAATGGCTTGTTTGCGGACAAGTACTCAAATAAATTAATATTGTGCGTTCTTACACAGAATCCTCTAAATATTGCCGAAAACATAAATAGTGTGAAAAATCCAGTCATCATATAGGCACTTCCATTGGACATAAATATATTCTGAATAAAAGAGCTTTTTAAAAATACTAAACACAAAACGGTTGTATATACACTATTTATAGCAATTTGCCCACGCATGTATTTGTTTATAATCGATTCATCACGAGGTTTAGGTGGCTCTTGCATATATTTTTGTCTTGCCTTTTCACCACTGAATGCAAGCCCTGCCAATGTATCCATAACAATGTTAATCCATAACATTTGTATAACAGTTATAGGGGCTTCAACACCTATAAATGAACCTATAATTGTAGTTGAAACAGCACATATGCAAGTACTTAATTGATAAATTATAAATTTCCTGATGCTTTTAAATATTGTACGACCATAACAAATTGCCTTACAAATTGAGTTAAAGTCATTGTCAAGAATTACAATATCGCTTGCTTCTTTTGCTATTTCTGTTCCGCTTCCCATTGCAAATCCTACATCGGCTCGTTTTAGTGCAGGTGCATCGTTTACGCCGTCTCCTGTCATACCTACTACAAGACCTTTATCTTGGGCTATACGTACAAGTCGACTTTTGTCAGAAGGGAGTGCACGTGCGATTACTCTTAAGTGTGGCAGCATATTTGATATTTCATTATCAGATAAATTATTTAATTCATCAGAAGTTATTACTAAATCACTGTTTTTATTCACAAGCCCTATTTCTTGGGCTATGGCATGAGCTGTAAGCTTTGAATCTCCAGTAATCATAACAGTTTGAATACCTGCAGTTCGTACTTCTTTAATTCCATTTGTTACTTCTTTTCTAATTTCATCACGTATGCCTATTAAACCAACGAATTTTAGGTTTTGGAATGGAAGGTTTTTTGTATTGTCATTCTGAGAATTACTACGCAGACTATCTTGCGAAGAATCTAGATCCTTCATAGTGAGGCTTTGTAAGGAGGATTCAGGATGACATTCGTCAGAGATGGCTACTGCTATAATTCGTATTGCTTTTTCTGCAAATTCTTTTAATATGTTTTCAATTTTTGATTTACTTAAAAATGGATGTGTGTTTCCATTTTCATCATAATATTGAGTGCAGAATGGTAATATTTTTTCTGGTGCACCTTTTATAAATGTTGCATTCCAATCACCAGAGACCGTTGTTGCCATGAATTTTGACTCGCTTGAAAATGGGATTATATCTATTTTGGTAATGTTTTGTTGTGAGTTGTCGTAAGGGTTCATGATTGAATCCTGGACACAATCATGTGCCCCTACGACATTTCTGTTTGAAACAAATTCTAATGTTGAACGGTCGGTCGCATTTCCTCCTATTGCTACATTATTATTCATTGTTGCGGAGTTATTATAATATACAGCTGTTTGTAGGACCTTCCATAAATTTGTATTTTTTAGCTGAGGTTCATTTCTTTTCCAAATTGTACCTGAACCTGATGCAAAATGTGTAACATCTAATTTACCTTGGGTTAGTGTGCCAGTTTTATCAGTAAATAATATATTTAAACTGCCAGCGGTTTCTATTCCTACTAGTTTACGTACAAATACATTATCTTTTAGCATACGTCTCATATTTGCAGAGAGTACAACAGTTATCATCATTGGAAGACCTTCTGGCACTGCCATAACAATTACTGTAACAGCAAGTGTTGAAGCCTTTAGCAAATGTGAGAATATTATAGAAGGAGTAGTAATACTATGTAAAATTAATTCCATATCGAAATGGTTTGCAAGAACAATAGAGTTATATAAATATGAGATGACCGTGACTATTGCAGCAATGTATCCAAATTTACTTATAGACTTTGCTAAATTCCCAAGACGAAGTTTTAATGGGGTTTCCCTTGTTTCTTCTTGAATTTCTTGAGCAAGATTTCCATAGAATGTTTTGTCTCCAACCTCTGTAACTTGCATAATACATTCTCCTGCACATATAATCGTACCAGAAAATAGTAATGATGGATCTAGAAAATCTTTTTTTGGTCGATTCTTTTGTGTGTTATGTGCATGCCCGCGGACCCCTTACATTAGCAATGAATTCTCCATTTTCGGGTGCTGTTTTTTTCGCTTCCTTGCTTTCACCATTTAATGAAGATTGATCAACATCCACTTGTCCTTGTATTATAATTCCATCTGCTGGAACTTTGTCCCCAGACTGTAGTAACACAAGGTCACCAACTACAATTTCACTCATTGGTATTTGTACCAATCCATTTTTTCTTTGAACACGTGAATTAATACGAGAGGCTTCTTCTTGCAATTTTTCAAAAGCAGCTTCGTTACCATATTCAGAGATGGTAGATATAAGTGTAGCAAGAAGAATAGCAGTAGCAATTCCTACTGATTCAAACCAATCTGCACTATTAAAAAGAAAGATTGTATTTATTGCAAGAGCAGTTAACAGCACTTTAATTATTGGGTCTCCAAAACTTTCTAAAAAGCTTCGGACAAATCCCTTTCTTTTCTTTTTAGTTAAAGAATTTTCTCCATACTTTTCTCGAGATTCTTTAACCTCTTTTTCACTAAGCCCATGTAATTTATTACTTTTGTACATAACTTGTCTTTGTCCTCCTAAAAATTATTATATGAGGACAAGGGGAAAATAGAACTAGTTAATATTTTTATATAAGCCATCCGCTTTGGTTAGTTAGTATATGCTTTTTAAAAAACTCCTCCAAGCCTCCGAAGACTCCATGGGCCTCAAAGGGCTGTCGTTCGCTTTTTAAAAAGCATATACTAACTAACCAAAGCTACTTTATTGAAAAGTTTTAAATATCAATTCAATGGTTACCAGCTAACACTTTTCAGCAAAGTAGCCTCTGGAGTATAGTATAGCTTTTAAAAAGGTGAACGACAGCCCTTTGAGGCTCCGGAGGCTTGGAGGAGCCTTTTTAAAAGCTATACTATACTCCAGAGGCGGAAGTTTTAGGCTAAAGTGTTAACTGATAACTAGAACTAAAAAATTTTGTTGCAAAGCACTTGAAAAAAAAATAAAATACATATATAATCTTGAAAAAGGGAGAACGTATGAAAAATAATAGAGGTATAACTTTAATTGTGTTAATAATAACAGTAATCGTAATGTTAATACTAGCAGGAGTATCTATATATTCAGTAGTTGGACAAGGAAAATTATCCGACTTAACACAGACTGAACAAAATAATCAAAAACTTCTAACATTTAAGCAAGAAGTACAAACAGATTTGTTACAAACAATAGATATTGTTGGTACTGACACCAATAAGGTATTTAATAGCCTTGAAAATAACAGTAAATATAGTGCAACGCCAAATACAAATGCAGGTACGTTAACTTTAACAAAAGATGGTTGTACCGCTATAATTAATAACGATTTAACAGTGAGCGTTGTAGGCTATGATATATAATGGATATTATAAGAAAGGGAAAAAGTGTTGGTAAAAAAAGCTGGATGTATACTAATAGATTTAAATAATAAAAAAATCGGAATAATACACAGAGAAAAAGAAAATGATTTTTCATTTCCAAAGGGGCATTTGGAGGCTGGTGAAACTATAGAAGAATGTGCATTAAGAGAAACTGAAGAAGAAACTGGACGAAAATGCAGTATTATTTATTCAAAAAATTTACCTATAAGGAGATACATTAATTCTTCTAATGAAGATTGTGAATTGCATTTGTTCTTGGCATATGATAAAGAGGAAGGGCATCATGAGATTAATGAAAATAAGCATGAATTAATATGGAAAAATATTGAGGAAGTGAAAGATATTCTTTCATATGAGGATTTAAAGAAACAGTGGGACGAAGTGAAGCCCATTGTTAATAAATTATTAAGTGTTGATAAAAACCTTGAAAACCGTGCTGGTGCAATAATACCATATGCTGATGGAATTATTTTAATGCAAAGAATAAAAGGGAAAGGTGAGGGAAAGCAAGAATACTATACAATTCCAGGTGGTGGGGTAGAAGAAAATGAAAGTGTAGAAGAAGCAATAATTAGAGAAATTAAAGAGGAATTAGGAATTAATATAAAATTAACGGATAGGGTTTATGTTGTTAATAGTTTGAATAGGTTAGAATATTATTATATTGCGGAATATGTAAGCGGTAAAATTGGTACAGGGCAAGGAGAAGAAATGAATGATATTGATTATGATAAATATGGGTTTCATAATCCGATGATTGTAAAAAAAGAGAACATTAAAAATATAAATTTATTGCCAGTGGAGATGAAAGAAATAATATTACGTGACATGAATAAAATGATTTAGTTGAATTTACAAATGGACTTGATTTTATTTAAAAAGGCTGATATAATGTTATTCTGAGATGCATTATGTAAATAATAACCAATAAGTAAAAAATAATTTTATTTATAGAGGAAATAATTATGTATGATTTTTTTAAATTATTAAATACTTTAAAAGATTTTAATTTATCAGATTATGATATTATTTATGTTGCTTCTTCTGGTTTCGCAAATTATTGGGACAAAGATTTTGATCAAAAAATAATAGAAGCTTTAGTAGAAATTATGAAAGATAAAACACTTATAATGCCCTCTTTTAGTTTTGATTTTTGTGATCACAAAATATATTCAGTAACAAACTCTACGACTTTTTGTGGCTCAATATGTGAAAAATTTAGAAAATTACCTAATGTAAAAAGAACAATGTTTCCACCAGTACATAATGTTTCAATTTTTGGTAAACTACAATCAGTATTTTGTGATAAAAAATATACTTCATCGTTTGGAGAAGATTCTATATTTAATGACTTAAATAATTATAATTGTGGCATTTTGTTAATAGATTGTTCATTTGATGATGGTGTTCCTTTCGTACACTGTTTAGAAGAAAAATACGACTCTACATATAGAGAAAAAAAGAAGTTTGAAGGTATTATAGAAGACTATAAAAATAATAAAATTGCTTATGAGTTTTACAGATATTCTAGGAAAAAAGGAGTAATTCTTTCTGCAAAAGATATAGGTAATGAATTTTATAAGACAACTTTTGTAAAGCAAAAAGAGAATGAAAATTCAATATTTTGCTTTTTTGAATTAAATAAATTTTATTCTTTTTTTGAGCCTATTTGGGAAAGTAATCCAAATATAATGAAACAGGAGGGGTGTGTAGTACATGGAGGTTAAAACAAAAAAACATGGTAAAGAAATTTTTATAAATTCTAAAACAGTATTTGAGAATGTCAATCCTTTGTCAAAAGAAAAAGAAGATAGTTTATTTGAAAATTTAATGCAAAAAGGGTTGGTTTATAAGGAAGATGATGGAGTATATCTTTATTTTGGTATTATAAATAAGATATATCAATCGCTAACAAATTATTTTAGAAAAAAAGCAATTTCTTTGGAAGCAGAAGAAATAAGTTTACCGTCTTTGCTTAATATAAAAACATTAGAACAGTCTGATTACATAAAAAACAACTCACATATTTGTAATTACGTTGTTGGTGGAGATAGAAGTGATAATAGTTATTCAAACGTTTTAAATCCAGCCGCATGCCAACCATTATATAAACATTTGAATAAAAGCGGATTGGATAAGGCATATACTGGACAATGCAAAGTATACCGTACTGAAAGTCAAGGGTATCATGAACTTTATAGATTAAGAGAATATACTATTAGAGAAGTTGTATTTGTATCTAATGAAGATGAAGTTAAGAAATTTAAATTAAAAATGATTGAACTTGTAAGTGAGATTATTAAAGAGTTAGGATTGACGGGTAAAATAGAAACTGCATCTGATATTTTTTTTGAAGATGAATTTAATACTAAGGCGATTTTTCAACTTGCGACTGAAAGTAAATTAGAAGCGAGTATTAAATTAAATAATAATCAATCTATAGCAGCTTGTTCTATTAATATGCACGATTATTATTTTTCATGAAAGTGGGACATAAAACTTAGTAATGGAGAATATGCTTGCACCTGTTGCTTGGGTTTTGGAATTGAAAGGTGGTGCTATGCAATCATTTGTCAGTTTGGATATGAAGAAGAGAAATGGCCAGATAACTTAAGACAAATTATTAATTGTAACTATAAATAAATGCGAGAGGGTGATTATGATGGAAGAGCAGGTTTTTGGAATAGTATCAGAAACTCTAAACGTTGGTATAAACGAAATAACAATAAACTCTGATATAAAGAATACTCTTAATTGGGATTCGCTTAATCATGTTAATTTGATTTTAAGAACGTGTGACTCTTTTAATTTGAATTTTAAACCAGAGTTATTAACAGAACTTACATCAACTAGAAAAATAATTGATTATTTAAAAGGAAGAGGTGGAATTATGGAAGAAGAAGGAGTTAAAAAATTTGAGATACCAATAGACGAACTAAGAGTATCAAGTACTTCAAAGGTTGCAACAATTACAAATGCAAATGGAATAGAAATGCCAGTAGAATTATCAAGTATGGGAATTGTAATAGGAGAACAACAAAAGTTAAAGAAAGTACTTTTATTACGTGATGATGAAGGAAGTTGGGTTTTCCCTAAGGGACATGTTGAAGAAGGAGAAACGGATAGAGATGCAGCAATTCGTGAACTAAAAGAAGAAACAGGAATAGAGCTTCACCCAAGGCAATGTTTAGGGAAAGTGCATGAATTTGGATTTCCTTTTGAACGAAAAGGTGTTTATAAACAGATAAATGTATTTTTATTTAAGACTAATGCATTTGGAACTATAAATACAGAAAAAGATTTTATGGATGGGCAATGGGTTGATTTACCAGAGGCTGGTAATATTTTGCAACATGAAGATGCTAAAAATGCTTTAAATAAAGCAATAGATGCATTAAATAGAGAAAATGACAGAGAGGAAAGATAATGAGTAGTGAAGAATATAAATTGGATTGGGTTAAAGTACAGCTTACACGCACATGTAATTTAAAATGTAGTTTTTGTAGTCAAGCAGATTTTAGAGATAATAGTGTAGTAAATGTTGATGAATTTATTAATAATGTTTTAGATATTGCTAAACCTAGATTGTTAATTTTTACTGGTGGTGAACCTATTACTAAATATCAAGAATTAGAAAGATTGTTAATTTATTGTAAAAACAATAAAATTGAAACAGGTATTTTTACAAATGCTACTTTAATAGACGATGAGATTGCTAATAATATGAAACAATTGTCAGTGGATTGGATACGAACAAGTATTAATGGACACACTAAAGAAATTCATGAATTATCATATCCAGAAGGTAGTTTTGACAAATTAATTAATGGTATAAAAAGCCTGCAGAAAGCAGGAATATATGTAAAACTTAGAACTACTGTAACAGTAAATAATCAGAATTATATAGAGGATTTAATTAAATTTGTTATAGAATTAGGAATTAAAGAATTAGATTTTAGACCATATTTAGAGTTAGGAGACTGTAATCCGCATTTAAACAATGCTTTAAATAAAGACGAAATTATTAAAGCATGTAGCAGATTAATTTTATATAAATCTAAATATAAAGATGTAATAGATATTAAATTATTACCAAACTGGTTTGACTTTTTATACAATGATGTTTTAGATAAAGAAAATAATTATGAGCCTGAGAAATGCCATTGTGGAAGGCAGTACATATATATAGATGCTACTGGAAATTATAGAGCATGTGCAGGTCATAGGTTGATATTAGGAAATATTAAGGATAAGAAAGTTGATGAAATTTGGACAAAATGCCCATTTTTACTTGATGTTAGAAATTATGAGCAAGATGAATATTGCAAACTATGTCCGAAAAATAAAGAATGTCATAAATCAAATTGTCATTTAATAAATTATGAAGCCAATAATAGGTTTGATAAAATTAATCCATGTTGTCCAATATATATATCAGATAAAACAAATGCAGAAAACGGTTATAAAATAGTATTGGATGAATTTAAAAAGTACATGGAGGTCTCAAATGCTATTTAATAATGAAAATGTACTTATTATAGGAGGCTTAGGTCATTGGAGCCAAAAAGCCTATATACCTGCATTTAAAAAAGAAAAATTTATTGATAATATAATAATATGCGATATTTTAGATGCTGAACATTGTCCAGATGGGTATATTTATTATAAATTATCCAAAGAATCTGATAACAAAAATATTGAAACTGTAAAAGATATAATAAATAATCATTTAGTTGATGTAGTTGTTATAGCAACGCCACCTCTTTTTCATCATGTATATTTAAAAGGCTTGTTAGATGCTAATGTAGATTTTATATGTGATAAGCCTTTGGTTGCAATAGAGGGACAATCACAGAATGTGGAAAGTGCAAAAAAAATTTTGCAAGAGTATAATGATATACAAGAAAAAAGGAATTCTACGATAAATAGTAAAACTAACAGAAAACCTTTAATTTATTCACCACTTAGAAGAATAACTCAGGCGTACTATAAATTAATGTATAATGGTGTGAAAGAGGTCAATGAAACCTTTGACCAAAATATCACGCAAATTTATATGTATGAAAATGATGGGTGTTATAGATGGAATAATGAGATGGAGATAGAGTTTACGCATGGATATGGTAAAGGACTAGGGAAACTAACACATACAGGTTATCATAGTTTGGGGATTCTTGCAGAATTAATAAATAATGGATGCAAAAATGTGAAATCATTAAAATGTAGTTGTTTAGATACGAGGCTTATTGGTGATAATTATAATAATAAGTCAGTAAGAAACTTGCAAAAATTGCTTGAAGTAGAAGATGAATATTATGAAATGAAGGAAATTACAAAATCTGCGGAATTTGATATATCTCTTAAATATACTATTCAATTTACAGATGATATTGATACATGTGCATATATATATTCAAAACATAGTGGTGTGAGTAATAGGACAGTTAAACAATATGATAAAATAAATACTGGGGATCAAGGGAGAACAGATGATTCTCAATTCTTGATTGAGCAAGGACCATTTCAAAATATATACGGTCTAGTATTTGCAGATTCTTCGATGAAAGGTTCAGCAGGAAATAGTTATTTAAAAATAAAACGACATGAATTAGTTGCACAAAAATTAGGAAAAGACATGGTTGATATGATATCAGTTAACAATCAAGACGAAAAGACAACTCATGAAATTGTTATAGATATTGTTAAAGCAATGAGTGGACAAGAAGAATTTATGCAAGAATATAGTTTTGTTGAATTTGATGCACAGAAACTTACTATGGAACTTTATGTAGCAGCATTGATATCAAAAATAACTAATGAAGAAATAAAATGGATACCAGGTGAGCTATATGATAGTTTGTCTTGAAGGAGCAAATTGTGTTGGGAAAACAACAATTTTGAATTTACTAAAAGAGAAATTTAGTAATGCTATAATAATTGACGATTTTATAATAAATGATTATCTTAATAAAGAAAATGATTATTTACAAGCAAGAATAAACATTCAAAAAGATTATGATTTATTTAATAAAAATAAATTATTTATAGTAGTTAGATGGCAGATATCTATGTATGTTTTTGATTTTTTTAACGAAGATGATTTTAATGATGGTTTAAATAAATTAGTTATACCAGATTATACGGTTATAATAGACAGTAATAAGTTTATTATAAAATATAGATTAAGAAAAAGAAAAGACTTTATAATTAATATGGATATATTAAAACAACTAAAAAGATATAGATTGTCAGCGAAAAAATTTAATTATGAAATTTACAAAAATAATATAAAGCATGACCAGAAACGCATAATCAAATCGATATCAGACAATATAAGGAAGAACTTACACAATTCCTGATTTTTTTAAATATTTTTGCCCAACTGATTCTATTTTGCCATTATCAATATATAATCCTGCTCCCTCGCATAAGATAAATAAATTATTATCATATTTTTTTATAATTTCATTATCTTTTGGTTCATAATGACACCAAATATCTTTTCCTTTAAGCAGGTTTAATCCATTAAAATTCGTTAAACCCACTGTGTTTTCATCTAAATGAAATGCAGTCTTTATCGTTTTGCCGAAAATAATAGCTCCTGCGGAGCCCCCGTAAACAAATCCACCATTATTTAAATAGTTTATAAGCTTTGTATCAAATGAGCTTTCTTTAATTTCTTTTAGTAATTTGAAAGTATTTCCTCCACTAATAAAAATTGCTTCATATTTATCTAATTTTGTATTTTTTAAGCTTGTAATCATATCTACATTTTTTATTCCATAATTACTATATGTATTTTTAAACCAATCATAGCAATCATTATATGATATTGTATCAATAGCTATTGGTACATACAAAATTTTATTATTTATATTAGTTGTTTTAGCAAATAATTTGTCTAATTCTTTTACTTGATAAGGGTTTCCGCCACCTGATAATAATAATCTCATGTTTGCACTCCTCGTCTATTTTCGACATTATTCTATCATAAAATATTTGGCTATGCAAGAGAAGAATTTTAAATTTTGAATTTTGAATTGATAGGTTACTATTTAACAGTTTAGCCTAGGACTTCCGCCTGTGGAGTATAGTATACGCTTAAGTACATGGAATAGCACAAGGTGTATGTATATCTTTTTAAAAAACTGCCCGACAGCCCTTTGAGGCCCATGGAGTCTTCGGAGGCTTGGAGGGAGTTTTTTAAAAAGATATACATACACCGGGAGCGGACTATTTTAATTG
>Ga0123354_10000853_pt1 | contig 33811 bp, 15 predicted proteins | sample TergutLab28metaG_2_FD_97872 | JGI IMG/M metagenome (GOLD analysis project Ga0123354, IMG submission 97872) | Labiotermes labralis P4 segment gut microbial communities from Petit-Saut dam, French Guiana - Lab288 P4 | ecosystem: Host-associated > Arthropoda: Insects > Digestive system > Gut ... | reverse complement strand
TTTTTCATTCACGTAGCTCCTCAATTGACCTCACGAGGCTGAGTGGACCCCGTTCCAGACCCACTACTACTCAGAAAATCTGGTAGCGCCGGGGATCGAACCCGGGACCTCTGTATCTGTAGGTAGAAACTCTGACCACTAGACCACAGAGGCGGTCTCATACGTACAACTAGCAAAAAAAATCAACAAAGGGCTATTAGTCAGTTATGTACATATATATATATATATATATATATATATATATACACTGCACTGGACGACACCAACTTCCTGGAGCCAGAATCCCATCTGATGAGATAACAGCCCCTCGCAGGGTCACGACATTTCCCACCTCATATGGAAATCGAACGCTCATTATCGCGTTCAAAACAACCCGCCAATGGTCCATACCCTCATCCAGAAGTATCCAATCAAAAAATCTCCACGTGCTACTACCCCCTATGTATGCAATTCTTCTATTCAAATGTTCCACGTAACATTTTGAGTGCGTTTATCATCTAGTCAATGCGCGCTACATGACACGTACACGTCACCCTCAATGATTTACAGTAATGTTTGGTGAGCTACTGACATACGGCTTTACAACTTTCCCCAGCCCCATCTTCAGCCAATTCGCAACATCGTCGTTTAAGTTCGATCAAGCCATTCTGGGGGTGAGCGAACAAGCTGATGAACGGTAAATGGGGAATGACAATAGCCACAGTCCGCCAGACTCACTTGACCAGTTCCTGCAATATGGAGACTTGGCTGGACTTCTTATCACGATATGATGTCAAGACGATACTCGCGTTCCTTCCGAATTTGATACTGTCTCCAAAGAGACGAGACAGATGACGATCGTCTCGTTAGTTACCGAAGTCTTGCCTATGCCACTGTGCGTGGGTGTGCAAGCTTACACATTCCTAAACATCTGTAGTTAATCGATCAGCTTGACGCTACAATCGCCTTACTTCGGAAAACCAGCAGCCTCTGGATGAAACGCTGGGTGTGGAAACGAGCAAATTTAGATACCAGACAGAAAAATCCAAGTACTGCAGGAAATCGAGTAATGAAAGTATATACAAAATATCTTTCACGTTACCATCTACGCTCTCGAAATTCGAGGAAATGCAAGAACTGCACCTTAACGAAACACTTCACTGTACTCTCAGACAAGGTGCATACCATAATGTCGGTTACTTTAGCAAGCCACTGTATCTGGAAAACGTTGAAATGTTTCTCAAAAAAAAAAACAAAAAAACAAATGGCTGCCAGTATCATGTACAGACGAAGCCATACTCTCAGTTCTCAGGTCATGTAAGTTACAAGCGGCCAAGTGAGACGAAACCAGATCGCATACCAACTCTACCGGACAGATGCCTCCACAGGGTAAAGAACCCATTACAATACTCCTTCACAGATAGCCACAAGGCAACTTACACATGACGAACGACAGTTGCAGTGTCAACTGTGCTCGCATTCTGCTGGTGTGTCTTCGAATACTCCACCGCCACAGAAATGTTACCAATACGCTGGTAAGGTGCACAACAAATTTCAACCCGAGACAGAGAAGTAGGACTACGAAAGGATAACTTGAAGGTGACTTGGTGCTAACTTTTCTGTATGTGTACACTAAAAGAGCATTATTCGGTATTCTGCACACCTCACTACCCGTGAGGTTCATCTCTTCGAACAAAAATCTCGTTGCTGCAAAATTAATAACAGTTACCACCTATACAATCGAAAATGTATTTTTCTTGTATTTTACTAACCTAACAGAAACACCGTAAATAAAACTTACAGACCTTCAAAGACATACATATACGTTAACTCTTGTCCATCACATTTCACGCGATAGTCTTTTACGGGAAAATACTTTACATTTGAATCTGCCACACGACATGGCAGAATTTGATTCAATTCGCGCGAGATAATTTTTATGCGCCTAGAATGTTAATAGCAAACGACGGTATTCAACAATTCAAATACCTTTACAAGAGTTCGCCGAATCCTATTTAAACAAGCGAAAATCGAGCATGTAGCAGGCATTCTTCAGCATCACTTACTTCTAAAGTAACTTGATCGTTGCAATATTCCTTATTAATTTTGTACATACAATACAGTAAACATTTTAAGGGTTGGAGAACGAGAAGTTCTTAGGGTAAAGTCAACATATAACTGTCTGATATTTTTGGAACAGAGAAGAGAAGCGCCCAACCCGCGATCATTTCTTTTCCATTTCGCAAAAACGAACACCAATAACAAACCTCCAAACTGATTTTGAGTTAATTAAGGGTATCAAAAGTACGTTGAACAGAAGAAATCAAGATCTAGCCAAAGAAGCTCCGTCTCTGTGTACTTTCAAGTTCAATGAGCCAGAAAAAAATTCCTGTAGAAACAAAGGAATATTTATCCAAAAACTTGTTACTTTTCAGGCAAAAGCAGTAGTGTACAGCTGATAAAATGGCTTCATTACGATCCGGAAACAGAAGTATCAATATGAACTATATACAGTCAATTCTCAGAGCTACGTGATCAGTTATCACGAATCAAACAAGGTATCCCGGCCAATTTATGGCTGATGGATAATTCCAAGAAGATTCGTGACTGTGACACAGAAATGCTGCATTTAAAAGGAAATTCAAATCTGAATCAAAAGTCTATACTAAAGGCGAAGCAAAGAAAGAAGTACTGCGCTTAATTAAACATCACGCCATGAACATGTATGGGGGTTGCTTAGATTCAACTCAACGAATAGTTAACCTCGGCATGACACAGAGGTGACCGGTCAACTACACGCTCTTTACCCCGGAAAAAGAGCCCCGGGTGACCAAGAGGCAGTCTCGGCGCTCTGGTGACGAGAAAAATCTCTTGCCTCTACGAGAAATGTAATCCCCGTTTCTCTATCGTTCAGCCGATACATGCCATTACATGACGTCACGAACATGTCACTGTGTTCTACTTTGGAGGCAATCAAGAACATGTTCACAGTTTGTTACGCTTCGGACATTACAGAACGTTCACAATGTCTGTTAATCCAGTTCAGAACAGTAACAACAACACGGCCTACTATTTACTGACAGTTGACATACCGCTCAAAAATAATAATACGTATAATTTCCAAACCCATCATTTCAAAATGAAACCAGAAAACAATGAAATGCGTTCTTAGTGTCGCAGACGGCTCCTTTAACAAGATGACAATCAGACTAGTCTCCTTCCATCCCCATCCACATGCCGAAACAAAACAATCAATGTACGTACAACGTAACATTGAGACGCGTTCGCATTACCACTGTTGCCGTGGAGAAGAAATTATTACACATTTTGAGTCTGTGTTCTATAGCCTTAGTCATCCAACATGCAAGCGCAACAGACGTACTATATTGTCATCTATGGCCTGCCCCGCTCTACCACGATTTTCGGGAAAAGAGATATTTAACATGAAATGTGTTGCGATTTTCTCTACAACTTTTCGTCTAAAACACCTCTCATTCTAAGAAGTATTTAATAGAGATGTTATAAATGTACACGGGTACTTCATGTAAAGTGCCCGTTATCCCTGTCAGATATTAATGAAGTGGGATTTTCTCGACAGATTTTCGAAAAACACTCAAATATTAATTTCACGAAAATTCGCCCAGTGGGAACCAAGTCGTCCCATACGGACGGACATGAAGCTCATAGTCGCTTTTCGACATTTTGCGAACGCCCCTGAAAAACCGGTCGACGAGATCTGTCAATGTACCCCCACCCGTGTTCAATTTTCCGACAACTTACATATTTAGTAAGTAGTACTGGACACTGACGCAAAGGGCGTAATGTTATCAGCTCCGGCTGAGCTCACAACCTTCAACCATTCTGGCGATACTGTGGCCTAACAGCCTCCCGCGGAATGGATCTGAACTGTGTACGTTTTTAAATTCAACATCTCCAATTAATCGATCTAGACAGCACAAACTTCACAATTAGTTTCTCTAGATTCCCACCAGCCCTGATATTGTCCTTAACACCCGGCCACAAACAGACATGTCAAACTATCCCAAAAAACGATGTCGGTACAATAACATGGAACATACATAAAACAAATCAAGCATTAGTTCCCTCAGGCAGTCCGATGAAACCTAAGGCTACCGCTACTTATAGAGCTTAGTAGCTAGGTCCGAGTAGTATTTAGACTGTGCCGCGTGCAATATGGACCGGCCAGCTACATACCAGACTTACAGTATTGTCGCCTAGAAGTCAGTTGCTACTCTGCAGAATCTTCCAATGCTGATCACTCGAACAGAGAACGAGCCATCCCGTACCTTGGTTTGCTGCATATTCTGGCGGCCCAGCCACTGAGTACAATTGTATCTAACGCCTCCTAACCAAAGAATCAGAATTACATATCTCGGTTTCCCGAGGAGCTGAACCCTAATAAAGCCATCCCACAGTTAACAATACAAAGCTAATCAGGAGAAGCACGTCTATAGTAAGTTCGTTCACAACGCATGAACATCAACTCCTTTAAGCAGTTTCAAAATTTCAAACACGCCTTAATCACTTACCCTGAAAATCCCTTTTTAAACAATAATAAACAATTATGTATGTAGTTTCAAACTTTAAAGACTTCTTGATCAACTACAATGAAAATCCCTATCAAATTGCAATAGATATTTACATAAGTACTTTCAAAACTAAAAAAAAAAGTCTTTAAAACAACTGAAAAACGCTACTGTACTGTAATAAACATATATACGGAAGCACGCACGCACACACACACACACAAACACACACGTGGTCAAATGAAAATTTCATACGCAGTTACTATCCACGAGTCTCAGTTTTGTAACATGGCTTCTGCTCCCAGTTTCAGAAGGATAGAGCCACAGCCACAGAAACTCTCGTATCCTCGTCGTTCGGATGCCCACAACAAACAAACACCACAACAGGATAAGGGGGAATAATGAAAGATATGGAATTCTCACCGTGGTGACTAGTGATTACTACCTTCTGGAATGTGAAGTCGGGCTAGGTGGTACCCATTTACCACGGTTTCGGAAACCCCTGCTGGCTTCATCTTTTTGGGAAACACAGAGAGTTTGGTTCCTCATAAACATGGCGTCGAAACATTAGAGTAAGCTTAAGAGTAATAATGTTAAACACAAACGTGAGATCTCCAACAAAAACGAATAAGATCGACACTGCTAAAACATCATTATCTGTTTCCAAATGTGGCACAATACTGTACTAGAACGCCAAAGAGTTCTGGAACCGGCATAAATAAAACCATTTATGGTAAAGTCCCCGTACCAACGCTCGACACCGTTGGTCTAACATCAGCACACGAGTACTGTATGAAACACTGTTCACTCAACATGGACAGATGTTAAGTACAGTAAAGCTATGTATCCGTATCACAGTCAAAATTCCACGTTAAGTACGAGGATGAAATGCAAGTTATTTCTTTAGTTCGCGTAATATGAACCTTTCTTTTATTGATACAGACATGCGAGGAGAAAGACAGGGCGAAGACGTAGTTCAGCCCCCTCAGCATACACTAATATGACCCCACCTTAACTCCACGAAGCACAATCCCTCCTGAGAAGCTGGAAGTTCCTCATCTAGTCACGAAATTCCCTGCACTTTACGGAACCTCACGGTTCACCTTGTCCTTATCCTGATGAGGCAGAGAAGTACACGCTCTCCTATCCTACTTCTTGACGACCCACTTTCATATCTACCATCTATCACTAAGCTTGCCAAGCAGTCTCTTTCCGTCAGGGTTTCCCAGCCAACAATGTACGCACCAGTCACCCATACGTGCCACATTCCCCGCCCATCCCCCTCTACGCTGTCATCCGAACAATATTTGGTGACGAGTACAAATTACGAAAATCATTATGCACATTTCTCCAGCCTGCTGTTAAATTCTATCGGTCCAAATATCTTCCTCAGCACCCCATTCTTGATATCCTCGACACGTTCTTCCCTGAATGTGAGAGAGATCAAGTTTCACGACCACACGATCCTTCTTCACTTGGACGTTCCTACGGGCACATTCGAAAGCAAAGTTGCAAACTAATGGCATGAAACATCTATTAGGCAACGTGAATAAGAAATGCGCCGGAAATAATGTCTGCCAATCCGGCCTTTCACTGCAGTTTCGTTTAAATAAATTTTTAATTAACCTAAGTAGTTTTATGAACAAACCAAACTCAACGAGAATATTACATAAAACCTCATGACAGGACCAATCTGAGGTCATAACATGAAGCGTATTACACTGGACGAAATGACATTAATAAAAATACCAGAAAAAATATATCCTCCCATTTTGTTAGTACTACTGCTACAGACATTACGTTCGTCTATAGCGTAACATCGAGACAAAATGAGGCACCGACAATCCAAATACCAAAGTGACAAACATGCTGGCTAACTTCGGGCAAAGTATTGGCCTAAGTAGCAAAAAGACCACGATCGTGGGTTCAAATCACACTCTGGAAAAGGGCTGAAACATCGTACTAAACGAACTGCAATTTAGTTAAGGAAATATAAGCTGGCTTTTGTGAAGATGAAATGATACAGGAAAATAAATGACGCGTATTTATGACTGCCTAATGCCGTGGGTGATTTGGATAAGGCATTCCAGACTTTCAAATTTCTGGTCCACGTCAAAATTTGCGGTGTGCATAATAACTGTGCTGTCGCACACATCTCTGCGCTCCACCATTCTTGGCGACATCAGTCAATCCCTGCAATACGCACACCACCGGGAACACCGGCATTAAGAGCAAAATCAATGTTACACGGAACCGAACCATCTAACATGTAGACGACACAACGTAAATGAAAAGTTCCGATATCCAACTTCGCAAACTGTCATACATTACGCCAAAACGTCCATATCAAGTGGCTTCCATTCCTGCCTCGTACTTCGGTGGTCTCGGTTTCGAAACTCGGCCTGTAAACAGGATATACTGATGTGATTTTTAGTGCGTTTTTACGAGCTCCAGGAAATTATTTCCTTCAAACAGATTTGGAAGCTTTCACACATTTTCCAATTGATGACTCACAAAAATCATTTCAACACGACAGGTAATGTACGTATCAATGCAATATTGGGGCGAATTCGCGTAATCGTTATGGCCGTGGAAAAGCAATAAGTATTACATATTCTGAGCATGTTTCTGTATACCTGCCTTAGTTACCCAGCATGCAAAGCACATAGCTACTAGTCGCTCTTGGCAATCTTGTGAACACGCCTAGCAGTCAACGCTATGTAACATACGTAGCTCAAACATCTTCGTCAAATAAACCAAAAATTCGTAAGATGTTAGAACATCCGACCGTATAATACCTGTTGGAGGAACGATGTATGTTAAAGAAACGCTGACAATTAAAAGTACACCGTTGTGTGTTCACACACTCAACTCTACAGTGTGCTACAAAATTAGTAAGAATGGACAAAGACGTATGGATGAGCTGAAAGGTATTCGGTTACATAATATGCGTTCAAATTACAACTGACAACTAAGCTCCAGAAGGTCATTAAAGTTCTCAACCTAGCATTGGCCTATTATGTCACCCACATTTGTGCTAAATGCTTTTAATATCATCCTATGCACTAATATAATGTGATGCAGAATTAGATAGAATTATGTAACGTGCGTCGTGTTTCCACGGTGGTTTAAAGTGCTCGAAATGCAAGGATTTATGGACAGACGTAACACTACCCCAACACTATGTCATTAACAAGCAAGGATATGGAAGGTTAAGTTCAATGCATTTACAAAGCTTCCACAACACTGTACTGAGGTGTCCAGCTTCACACTCCGACCGACTTTAACACCGTCGATTGCTGTACGCATCACACCCATATCGGAACACAGAAACCATATTTTTTTTTATGTTTTGTTGACCGTGCATCTCGATACATACGTGTAATGAAAACCAACTTGATGGATTGTTTATGTCTGCAAGTTTTGTTGTACCAAATTGCTGCATTGGTCTTATACAGTTTCACTATGATGGTCTTATATAGGCGTATTTGTTTTGCTTGTTGAGCGTTGCTAAATTTTATGTTTTGCTGATCGTGCGGCTCGATACATATGTGTAATGAACACCAACTTCATCAGGCTGGTGTTCATTACAAGTATGTATCGAGACGCACGGTCAGCAAAACATAAAATTTAGCAACGCTCAACAAGCACAAATACACCGATATAAGAACACCAAAGTGAAACTGTATAAGACCAATGCAGAAATTTGGTACAACAAAGCTTGCAGACATAAGCAATTAACACCTAATTACATCTCTATCAAAATAAACGGCAGCATCAAGCTGGCTTTCATTACAAGTAGAAACCATACACTTAGTTGACTCTGAGTCCATTTAGATACGCTATTTCCTGTTTCACTGGTCACAGTCTACAATGTCACAACAGTGGTCAAGACTGGTGAACATAAGGGTTCCGAAAAAGTGCCTGTGGCCAGCTTGCTTAACTTCTTTACCACCTGCAACACAGCCCTACTTGAGAAGCTATCCGGTTCTCAGCTAGTCAAGAAATTCTCCGCATTTTACGGAACCCGGAGGTTCACTACCGCATTCACCTCTTAATGGCACTTGTGGCTGAATTCAATATATTAATCGTAACGTTTGCTTGGAGAAACGAAGCAAAAACGGGAACTCTCTGTCAGGACCGAAATCGTTTTATGAAGTAGCCGCGAAATTCGGTGAAATTCGATGAAGCGTAAACCCGTGTTAACTGCCAGGAGACAGTTAACGAAAGTGGAAAATTTGATAACTTACACCACACACACAGCTTGTATATTTGAGGTTCACATAATCAGGTAGCGTAATCTGTCGACGTAAAACAAGATAACATGGTGCAGCACCTTTCGATACAGTATTACGAATACGTACACACTGGGATTCTGCAGTAGGATAATGGAGGCCGCTAGCTTGACAGTCTATTTTAAGGGTGTCCTCACTACAATTCGAAATGTCTCTGGATCTCGTTATTTATAGAAAACCCCATATAACTCATGTCCTCGTGTTGCTGCCTAATTTAATCTCTCCTCCAATTAACACATTGCACATGTCATCTAAGAACATTAACAGATTTCCGATCAGTTTTTTTGGCTCCACAACACGTCATCTGCTGTATCGGCTACCTTCCCAAGCAAAACGTTGGCAGTACATTCACATCCACTGGGCAAAAGCTGGCCATGCAACTATTTCACACCCCCCCGCGATAACCTTAATACTGCTATAATACATATTACAGCTACGAGTTTTTGCAGATATGTGCATTATAAGTGCAATTTAATTGGTCATAAAGTTACAACATCACGGAAAATATACGTTGCTTGTTGGTCTCAAAACACTGGGGCAGAAAACCGGCAAGCGACCCACCGGCCACTGAGTATTGAAGATCCCTTATAAAACCAGCGAAGTTACTCCCAAATCTCGTACACAGGGATCTAGAATACTGCCTTCTGTCAGAAGAACGGAACCCAGTTCAAAAGAAGTCATAAGTTTTATTGATTTGTACGTTTGGGGGCCCCCCTGACAAACGTGGCTCCCGTGCCGCTGGGTCTGCAGGGGCCTTATCTACGACAACACTTCAAACCCTTTTCAGACTCATAATTATGTGGGCTACTTTCCTCTATGTACAAATGCGAGGCGAAATGAATACCCACAATATAAATAATAATAATAACCCGGATACAACTTCGTTCATGGGTTCACGATGGTTGGTTAGGCACGCTCTATCCCTGAAAAGCCTTGTTTTACGCCCTCTGTTTTATGCATTCTTGCTTTAATGCCCCTTAACAATTTACATCATTCCCTAATTTACGCCCCCTGAGTTTCGGTTTAATGATTTTTGGCTGTCTTATTTCCATTTATTTCGTTTTCTCGTATGGTAAAATCAATTTTATTTACGCCCCCAATTTTCAGTAACACAAGGACGTAAAAGAAGCCTTTTTTGTATCGCGCCTTAATACCGCAGTATGGCATTAATCGAACCATACAAACATTTACAATTTACATAGAGCCGGTAAGCTCACCTGCAATGGTGATACAGCCATCCAGCCAAAATTACGAGTGTTTACAAACACCATCCTGCTTGATCCATGAACATCAGATATGACCCCTCCCCCCCACAAATCTGCTTTCTTTACGTGGCAGTATTCACAAGCTGTCTCAAATTTCAGCATTCAAAAGAACTATGAACTTACTCTTCTGAGCACGGTTCTCAACAGCTTGTACAAATATCCCTCATTTGCGACAAGAGTGTCACAACTCAAAATTCGGCATTTTTGAGTTATTGGTACAGAAAGAAACGTCTGCAGATGCACTTTTAACAGGTATCGTGTCACAACGCAGTTTGTAAAACTAGCCGCTGGAGAGCAGTTGTGTCGTCGTTGCACTCATAGGAAAGTATAACACTACAAAACCTTTAAACGTTTCCCCTGAAAAATCACTAATTTTGAGTTGTGACACTGTTGTCGCAAATGAGCGATATGCACTTTATATCTGTATCAAAATATTTCTGTGCTCCAACAGACACACCCAAAAAAATTAGTCCACAAATGCTCCATACACATGTCAGCAGAGGCGAGTATCTTAAGCCCATTTTTGAATGGCGGTGATGTTTTCTGTCACATTTTCTGAAATTCGGCTCAGAAAACATTCCCAATACAAATGGCAATGCTCTATAACATAACCTACAATGTGTAGACAGTAATGTGCTGTTTCTCTGGCATCAATTCAAAATCCACCTCCAACACATGTACAGTTCGTTATACGGACAGTACGGTCACTTCTGGCACAACAGATGAAATACATTTGTTCCAGTTAATCATGCAAATAATGGAGACTGAAGACAGATGATTATACAGGGCGTACGGGGTGATTATGAGTTCAACAAAAATTCAGGTGCTCTGTACACGAAATGACAATGTTACGTTATGTACTGTTCAGGTGACTACATAACAAATCGAATGCACTGGTCATCTCTGGACAAATTAAATAGTTCCAGCTATTCGCAACTCACATACGGTGCTCCCATAGTCATGCCACATGGTCACATGACCGCAATATACATGCAGTAAAGTGACTACCCAGCGGGAAAGGTTTTATGAAAGCTCTCATTCAAATATGCTTTCCAAATAAGGTTATTACTTTACCTAAAGGTCTAATGCAGTGATGCATTGAATACCATCATGATCTTTCTCATTTCTCATCCCAACCTTTGATTTAGTATTTTTAGTCAAGGGACAACGATACATGACATTTCACATTACCGCGAACTGGCCCCGAAGCCGGTTGTATATTGCACTACACATTAGCGAAAGGAAGCAAAACTGATGTCGGATATCAGACTTCATCACCGTTAACAAACTGGAGACTGTGCAATTGCGTATGTTCCTCTATTTATATTATGACAGTAGCCTGATGTTCGCTTTTCAAGCGGAAACATGTAATTTTCTTACAAACACAGAATTATTGATTTATTACTGATAAATAAAGCTGTGTTGGACTGCCAAAACAAAGTATTTATTTATATAGGATCCTTACTTTAAATCAGTGTTTCTCAACCGCCGGGCCGCGGCAATAGTTATACCGGGCCGCGAGAGATTCTCCTGGAATTGGTAAGTAATTTAAATGTAATTTTATGTTTGTCAACATGCCACACCGTACACATAAGTGTACTAATACTCTTTATGATTATGCCATAATTAATTATTAATACTTATGTTAGTTTACTCTATGAACTTAAAAAAAATTGGAAAGGTACTGACGAGTAAATCTGTTGGGACTGGGCCCTCGTCTTATGAAAAAATAATTTACCGGGCCGTGGTCTCACAGAGGTTGAGAAACACTGCTTTAAATGGCCCATATCCTTGGCCACTTCCTGCCCGCTTCTTTATCCCATCTAACTTAAATGACTCAGTGAGCCTGCTGCACCAACACTGTCACAGAGGACTCTTTACTGTCCATAGCCGCCTAAGTCAGTCTTCAGTCACAATGAAAATAACACTGGAACACCGTGTTTCTTTACAATACAGATGCTTCAATACTGCTCCTACAAGAAGTAACGGCAGTACCTCAGAAAAGGTTTTCAATACGAACCGGTACCAAATATGTGAAAAGGTTCTGAGCAACATGTTCCATTCTAGACACAAGAATATGCCAAACATACAAACTCAGGGGAAAAAAAAGAAAAAAAAAAGAGGGGGCTTAGTTTGGAGATAACCCCATGAAAATTGTTTGCTTGAGCTGCAGGGCAAAGAGGCGTGTCTACATCAACTGCATGAACCGCATCAGAACTGTCCCATTTACACCCATACAAGACATCCAAGGTTCACAAACTACAACACAGATCATAAAGCAGATGGAAATTTTGTTAAGTCGTGCCATCATGTGAAGCATGATGGAGATATATTCCCCACATTCACTCTGTTTAGTGACACAGCTCAGCTTCATCTCTGAGGAAACAGGAACTCTCAGATTATCAGGTTTACATGTTGCTCCATGAAGTGCCATAAAACAATGTTATGGTCAGTGTGTAGTGACCTATGACAGCCATTATGATTATTGGGTCTTTTTAAACAATAAATTCACGCTGTTATGTTACATCCATTCTGGTAAACTTAACACCTTTCCAAATACAAGACAACCTACACCTTTCCTTCAGCCAGACAATGGAACAGCCCACAGTGTTTTTTAATCTACTGGTTACATTTTTAATTCAACTGCTTTTCATACCATCATAGAACAAAACATCACTCTAAATTCTTTACTTCTAATCATCTTCAGTGCAAGGATTATTTTTTCACATAACACCCTTCAACATGTTCCACAAGTAAAATTCACATTAGGATTACATGGCGCATTTTTTTTGAAACCATAAATTCGCACTGATTTCTGACACTATATGCTATGACAGTATTGTGTTACTTAAATTGTATGCACTGTTTACATTATGTATTTGGTGACACAAAGAGCAGAGGATTTTGGCCTCCATATATGCCACATCTGAATTCATGTGACTTTTACTGGCACAGCAAAGTAAAAGATTAAGGGTATCATAATAATCCCTACACTAAAAAAGATCTGGAATTAAAAAAAAAATCAAAATAAAGTGTTCTCAATTTCACCAGTAGAGCTTCAAAATGTAGTAAATGTGTTTGTTACATGTGACATGTGCCAGTAAACTGAAGGAAACCACCTCCAGCACCCATAAAACCTATTATTGCCTGCAATTTATAAAAGTAAAAGTAGTGAACCCTTTCCCATGGCAAATTTAAATAATGGCAAGCCCTGCCTACCATCAAACAAAATGGTCTGCGCAGTGACAAACTACAAGGGCCAAAATAAACTAACAAAGCTGCAGTACAACATGCCATAGAAATGTCTACTTCTTTGAATGAAAACTTCAGTACTGATCTATACAACAAAATAACCACAAAATATGGTACCTTAAACTGACCTCTACAGTAACTGAAGAATAAACATTTTCATAATACCATAATTACTCAGTCACACAGTATTTTACAAGATACCTAAATTTGTATTTCTGTAACACACATACACTGTCAATATGGTGACAATTCCAGATGGGGAGGAAGAAGGAAAAATGACACAAATCCCCTATGTAAACAAGGAAACTGGCGAAAAAATTCACAACACACGTGGATTATGGACAGCTTCAATCAACAATGGCCTTGTGGAGTTACAGCACTGTCTGAATAAGGTAATGTTGATGTGGTAGTAATTTTAACACAAAATTAATTTAGTTTGGTATACCAAAGTTCATGGTGCTATTCTACGTGTCACTTTGAATAAAAACCGGTATTTTAACATACGCCAGATTATCAATTGTTCTGTTGCTACAAGTATTTTAATGTATGTACATAGTCATAATCAAAAATGGTAGCATACACGTTTTACCTTACCAAAGACATAAAAATAAAGGTGTGTCAGATCGCACCACAGAGGAGATACCCATTAATTCTTAACCTTCTGTTGAACATGTGTCCATTAGCACCAAAAACCAAAAGCAGTAATTAAGTCTTACCCTACTGCATGTACATAAAAGTAAAATTATGTCAGATAATAACACATAAGAAAGACATAAAACTGAGCTATGTTACCAAGTTAGTTATGTGTTACAAGGTCAACAAAACTCATACTCACTGACTACTACTTGTGGGGGGAACATTAAGAAATGGCCTAATGGCAACATTCAGAGACACACAAACCTAATGCAATGAACAGAAGAATCCAATGACCATGTTTTGTGTGTATGTGTATTGTAACTTAACTATATAAATTAAAACAACTAACTCAGTTACATAACCAAAAACTGATGTAATCCTTATGTGGTATTATCTAACATAAGATTTTTCTGATATACATACAGAAGGCAAGGTATCACTACTGCTTTTATTTTGTTGTTATCAGACCCATGTTGTACTACATGTTAAGAATTAATGGATACCTTTCTTTCATGGTGTTATTTGACAAGTAAATTTACATTTATTTGTAACACGTAATAAAACACGTGTATTATCATTGCCGAGCCTCTTAAATGGTGAGTGTAACTTCCACTCAAGGAATATCACATGTTGGAATCCCTAAAGTTAGCAAAACTTGTATAGCACCAGATTATAATTCAGGTAACATACAGTAGTTTATTTTCCAGAATATTCAATTAAGTGTTGTCACTGTTTAACTGCAATTATCACATCTGTACTTATTTGGGTTTGTTACTTTACTTCCTTAGCTTAAATTGTTAGAAAGATGTCACTGGTTTCACTCTTTGTACTTAGTATGTTCCTGGGTGCACCTAACAGTGACAAACTTTGAATATACTACTTTTTTTATTTGCATGCTGTTATGTCAAAAATGGAACCAAAGTCTTTCCTTTCTTGTTAAAATACAGGCCCCTAAACAGCATGTGTTAGAATATGTACCTATTAAATTGATATAAAATAGCAATTAAACAGTCTAATAACTTCAGTTTGCATCTCATTGAGATATGAGCTACAGACTGTACACTATTTTACAATTTTCAGTTACAGACATATACATACATTAAAATGCTCATAGCAACATAACAATCAATCAGACATCAGTTGATTAATATTGTTTTACTCAAAATGACTCAAAAAATACAATCCTGAAGTTTGGTGCACCTTACGCAGAACATACTGCATAATGGCTGCACTTCATTTTTTAACAGAATGATTCTTCCACCAAAGAGGTTTCCAAATTATATAAAACTATAATTAAAATACAGAAAAGTTTCTTAAAACTGATTCTTCCACTTATCAAAAGTTCAATATGCACACTTAAGGGACAAAACACAGTCCTTGTACTTTAATCTTAATTATACACATTCATAAAACACCCACTCAAAACATAATATTATATAATGTGTTACCTTTATCATTTAATCTTACCTTTAGACAGTCCCATAATTTAGAAAGAATTTAAAAACTGAAATTCCTAATACAGCGTACTTATATGCCCACAGCGTCATATTTCAGATTCAGATGGGCCCATTACAGTGTGACACCGTATGTATGCAACACATCATACTACCAGCTATGTTTTATGTAACAGTCTGCTGACAGAACGCAGAATATGCCAATGCACTAGTAAGAATAGCAACAACACTTATTACCCTTACAGAATTTAAATATTTATGAATCTTCATTCAACACCACCACAATGTACAACTGATTTTACAGACAAGATTGGTCAAGGAGTCATGTAAACACTCTGACACACACTAATTAATCAGAGGATAACTCCAGATTAATATACAGGATTTCATCATATAACACGAAAGCTGCAGCAAGGGGTGCTCTCAATGTGACAAGAATGACTGGCCGCACCTTCTTTCAGACACAATAGATTCAAGATATAATGGACACATTTTCCCACCACATTTTTTAAATTTTTAGAGATATGAGAATGAGTACACATTCTTTGGCTGCCTTACATAATATATTTCCAGACTAAGTAATTAATTACTTGTCCTCTGTGCCCCTGCCCATTCACCCAATCTGATGCGATATGACTGCTGAATGTGGGGATGCTTCAAAGGCAGTGTTTATAACAACCACACACACACACAACATGTGTGTATGCATGATGACTAAAGAAATCAGCTGATTCGCAGTGTTAGTCAATGGTTGTTAATAATGTGCTCACCAAGAGTCCAGCACAGCTGAGGGTTGCAAGTCATTGTCAACAGTGCTATAACAAGTGGCAAGTTACTTTATATGATACAGATTGTTTGTGCACATTGTGTGTATAAGATAGGTGTACACCCAGACATTTTCATGGGGGTGTGGAGGGCCTGACCCTGAGGCAATATATAGTCTGCTTGATTTTAAAAACTATGTTATAAAAATCATTTCATAAATATAACTGTCACATAACACTGCGTGGAAATGCACTGACAATATATATATATATACACACACACACACACAAATATAAACACATGTTCCATGGCTAACCTAATTTAAACCACAAGGTCTGTTTTTGGTTTTTTTACAGTTAATATCAGACTTATTAATTCTTTTATTTTATTTTTCAAAATTCCAATGTACCTGTCATCAGATTACTTCAGTGGCCATTAAACTGACGGGCAGATCACACAAAAGTCTGTCACCACAGCGTCTCCAAAATCTGTGTGTTTTTTAAAATTAAATTGGGGGGGGGGGGGAAGGGAGGCTGCCCTGCCCACCTGGAGTTGGTAGATTCTATGAACGGAACCCCAACATTGTTATTTCTTGAACCAAAGCAATACTCCAAATATATGCACTCATCAGAGTACTGTCAACCAAACTGCAGTCCACTGCATTTTGTACCTTCCAGTATAAAGTTCTTGAGCATTACACTTAAATGTGTGCCCCTTGGGTAGTACAGAGCACATCAAGTGAATTTCTGTTCTTGCAGGCATCAATACATCTGTTGTCACACTGCTGATTTGTGATTTTAGTACACAAAGTGTCAATGTACAGTACACTCAGATTTTCACAATACACCCCAAAAAACAATGTCCAATAGGATTATGTCCAGATGATTGTGGATGCCAAGGATTGACATGTTCTATCCAAACTACTACCGTGGAAAGGCCGCTTCCAGAGTTCAGTCTGGTGGGACACCATCTTCTTGGAAGACAATTAATGGCTACTCTTCCTCAACATACAACCCAAGCATGCCCAGTTAAAGGACTGCTCTCTTCTCACATGTGGCAAGCCACAGCCTAAGAGAAATGTACCAATGCTTCACAGCACTGTGCTGTGTCCATCATCACGGTTATCTACCTAAGTGCCACATCCCAGATAACAGCAGTTTTCATAGACACCAACATGAGAACATCAAAACTGACACACTTGGTCAGACTTGTACACATATGGCATCTACTGCAAAAGAGGAAACAGCCAATAACTGGGTGGAGGATTAATCCACACAACATGTTATTCTTGAGGTTGCCTTGAGTATGCTCAAACAATTGCATGTGGGTTCTCCGCCCATCAGTTTGTACACATAGCACGGTAATTTCCAGTACAACAGAAATCCACTGTGTCTAGAAAATATGCACACAAAGAAGCTGTTGTCTTCAACAATATATTTCAAAACAGCACTAACAAAAACTACACACCGAGGGAGGTTATCTGGCATGTGACTGCACCATTTACACTTCATATGTATACAGCACTAAATGTTTACACAATGCTATAAAAGGTAAGTTCAATTCATGTGAAGCTTGATACATGGTCTTCTTGGGGAAAAATAGGCAAAACAATCGCACCACCCACTATTTCTTCTGAGACTAAAGTACACATGACTCCTTTCCTCTGTCACAAGAAACTTCTTATGCAATAGTTGATTTTACGGCTGGATTTGTGACACACACACAGCACTAATGTCTCTACAATGCTATCACTGATTCCACAAGCCACACAAGACAGCCTTTTCCAGTAGCACTGCTCTTCGAGGTTGTGACTAAATGTATCAATACCACATCACTCAGTGTTTCTCACACAACACACAGCTTTTTCTTGCAAAACTACCAGTATGTATTGTCAGTGACCACAAAACCACATGATTCACAATACTTGGTATAGGGTGGAAAAGAACATTATACCTGGAGGTACAAAATGTTACAAACTGCATCACTTTATCTTCAGTGATTTGGTTTATATTATATTCTGTAATAGAAGAGACACATTAGAAACACAATTCTGTTTCTGCCATCATTGCTTCTCCTGCACTGTACAATTCAGGCCACATTACAGAATGGTTACCGACACAAGACAGTCAATGAAACTGAGTCACTGTTGCCCACATATACAAACAGAAATTTAATCCATAAAGGTTAGTCCTTGAGGTTTCAAATTTGTGACATAAACTCAAGTGACACTTGGTATTATACACATACACCAATTCAGACTATATTCCAGCAAGGCTAGATTTTTGTATTACTTTAGTTACATCCTAACCACTTAAAGAATCATACATGGCAACCAAAGATGTCACTGACAGTACACAAGGTGGCAACCCATATTCAACTTTATATCTATCACATCGAATGTGAACTGCACAGCACACATAAAAACATAATATACATACATAAACGCATTCACACCTAAATGATGTACTTCTATTTCAAGGTGATTGTGAATGAAGTACTATACACTCTTTTGCATTACACATAAAATAAATGTTGGCACTATTCTGGATTAGTTCTTAAAACAACAAAACTTTGATTGGGCCATTAATGGGCAAACAACAAATCAAACCACAGAGCTTTTTAAACAGGTACCAGCAATATGTGTTGGAGAGAACTTGGAGCATTTCCTTGGCGTGTTGTATTAGGTAACAGTTACTAAAACGTGTATAAGCTCTTGGCTTTGTCGACTGTACTGTTATTTCAAAACCCTGCAGGCCAAGATGGTATAAGCAGCATCATTAGAGTTTCAATACGAAGCAATCTATTCTGACATTTGCAGTTTGCACAAGAAACAAACATTTTACCCTCAATTAAGATCTGTTCAAGAGCAATGTGTGCTAGATTCTACAAATAAAGTAGTGATAAGGAAGGGTTCAAAAACTCCTTAGAAGCATATGAAACACATTTTCAACAAAAGTCATGTGTAAATGTCCACATCACTGACTGCCATGTCAAAATCCAATGTAACCACTTACAATGTATGTAAGTTTCTATATGAACACATCGTTATCAGTTATGACGGAAAACATTTTCCCATAAAAACTTACGTTTTGGTTTCTGTTTCTCCATTAGCATCAATTGTTCATGCTTATGCCAAGCATCAGGACGTTTGGCTTGCACCACCACGGAGCTGTCCATTGCCCGTGTGGCCACTGGAGACACCTCCGCATTCAAGAGCACCATCGAACCATGAGGAACGCTGCCACCAAACTGCAGGTCCGGCTCCAGAATTACAGTCAGAAAGTTTTCAACTCACAACCAGAACTACAGACACTAAGGCCTTAAAAGCACAAATTCTTCCACTACCAATGCCTATGAGTGCTCTGTGTTAACACTTCCTTACAATGGCCCTTCTTTCAGTATTTCCTGCAGGACTGTTTGCACATCAAAACATAAGACAAGCAACACTATAATTTTAAGAGGTAAGAATAACCGCACTAACCTTCAAATTAAATTCATAAAATTACTTTATGCAGCAAAAAACTGCACATGATTATTACTGCCAGCTCCATAAAAAATGTAAACAAACCAACATGGGAGCAGTCACTTGACACAACTCACTTGATGAGGGTACGCCTACGTAATCATTCTCAATGTTAAGTTATTGTAGGCAATCGATTACACATAACTTAATGGTTTTCACTTGAACGCTTGCCTTTATCCTATATAAGGACGGCTTCAGTTTGTCGTAACGACCAAAACAACAAAGCAATGCATAGTCACAGCAAAAGTCGTCCTACAGAATGTCAAAAAAAAACAGCCATTCCCTTCGAAAACGTCATTAAAGGCAAGTTTACCTAATATAGGTACAATCCCAGTTCTTGATTAATCTTTCAAGAATAAAAACTCTTCAATCAGCGCATTCCATGGTAAAACGATTAACGGTTTCATCGGTCACGATCCTCAACACCCCATCTGCTGTACTCACACCCCCTCCCCCCACCGACGAAGCTATAATGGACTCGCCCACTCGGGTCAAAAGCACGGGAAGCAAAATAACAACACAACTGCCGCCCGAGAAAACTAAATACGGTGTGATAACTCTCTACACTCAGTTTTGCTCTTTTGGAATTTAACAGCATCCTCACTAACAGTGGGTTTGCTTGAAATTAATCAAACTAAACATTCACTTCACTTGAGCTAATACAGATTGCAGGTGCCAATACGAGGTTTCCCGAACCATGTATGACACCATTTCCAGCACAATTACGTAGTTACAACAGAGATATGCGTACACCATGATGTCCCCGGCTCAGGCAATCTTCAGTGTCGTAATCTAGTTGAACATATCATTCACTGATCCAAAACACAAGTCACAAACATCAAAGCACGCCCCATAACACTGGTATGTTCAAACATGGCAGACACTGCACTAAACTGGCGTGGTCGCGCACTACGGTGAATCAAGTCCCGTGATTCCCTCGCACTGAAGCAAGAAAGCGCAGATAACTACGAACTGCTAGACGATTCCGGTTACAAAAGAAATGGTCAACACTACATTTAATATCTCGGAAATAAGTTGTGATCTGATTCTTAATGCATAAAAGTACCTCTAAAACACAGATATGACACGTACACTACTCAATATACAAAATTTATTGACTAGGCGAGGCGTGTCTTTTAGCAACATACTGGCGTTGATTGATGTGTCTGATGTGTCTCTACGGCAACGAAACTATCTTGCTTCCACGTTCCCCATTGGCTTCTTTCGCCTTGTGACATCACGACTGGAAACATACTGCCAATGAAAGTACAGTTTACATTTAAATTCACGACGAAGTACCACTAAAGGGAAAATGCGTCATGTCCTTCTATTGGGTGAATGAACGCCGAAACTATCACGTCGCGATGTGTGGAAACAATCACCTTGATTGGCTGAAAATGCATATTTTCAACCAATCGAAATAAAGGCGCCATTTAAATTCCTTTCTTGAGGGAAATGGAAGTAAAGACCAGCAGGATATGACGTCAACATGCATCAACATGGATGTAGACATAGAATAAACCGCACTCAGTAAGGATATAGTGGTATACATACGAACGTCTCAACTTTATATCTAATCCACCATTTTACTGGAGGAAACAATCTCATTTCGAGGGAGGTGAGACATGACCATTTCATTCCATGCGCAAAGATCCCTTGCCACACAAATCCATGTCCCCCCCTGCGCATGGGAACAGCGACAACTATCTATGACGTCACGATTTTAGTGACTGGCGAGATTAAGTAAATGACTAGTTTTCGTCGTCATCTGCAGGTCTTGTGGTATTAAGAGTTACGTGTACGCACAACGAAAGACAATACGGTTACGTGCCAGAGCGTCATAATTAGTAGCAACTGTGAATCTCCAGCTTAATATCACCGATGGTAAAAATGATGCTGCAGCGGAAGTACTTCCAATTTACACACTTCGTCCCGTCTCGTAAACGTCCTTGCCATAGCACATGCAGATACGACGAGCGAAGTTGGTGCAGGAGGAGCTACAGCCATCTATTGGCCAAAATACGAGTTACAATTTATTCACTGGAAGTCGACCACCCACGAAACATGACGGCGTATTACGCATAGGGGTGGGGATGGCTAGCGAGAGCGTACAAGAATTATACCGTCTGCTTCTACTAGGGCAGAAACTGGAACGATCCGTTTTTCTTGACAGTGCAGAATACCAGTTTCTTTGAGTACCGGAAATATTTGAACCACCCACTTCCTTCACCGGACTACATGTTAACACTCTTATAATGTCCCCTGTAATTACAAAAAAAAAAAACCTTCCGTATGAGAAAATAAAGTTCATTCTAATGAATTCAATACATAGGGGTGGATAGTTACAACAGTTTCCAACGTCCAGACAATGGTGGGACAACAGTGCTACCACTTGTAGATTTGGCGGTCACCTCTTAGCGATTGCGCAATGATGTAAGCAACCGGCATCCGCCTACTAAATAGAGGCTGAACGCAAAATGTACGGCCAAACTTAAAGGAGGTGACTCTTCACCCCAATACAAGAAAAAATATAGGCCTTCTGAGAAGCATAGTTTCCGAGTAATGGCCTCCTGAAAAAAAAAATTATCCAAGTGTCCCACCTAGAGTTTCTATGCAGGCATCGAAGTAGACAGACTTCTGGCACCCTCCCTTCTTCCACCACTTCTGACAGAAGCTGTTTACCACGGTTTACGTCCATAGCTGTCGCAAAGTGTGGATCGGCAGGATAGAATTCATTTATGGTTCAAGAATGATGGTGCTCCACCAAATTTTCATCTTGCAGTTCGGGAATTCTTGAACGTATTTCCAGAACAATGGATAAGAGAAAGTGAACTATCAGCTTGCCCTGCTCCTTCCCCTGTTTAAAATCTCTTAGATTCGAATCTCTGGGGATACCTGAAGTCTACTGTTTACGCTACAGAAGTCGGTGACGTCCAGGACTTGCAACAACAAACACGCAGTGGATTTCAGATGATTCAGAAGACGCCTGGAATATTCCAGAGAAGAATGCAATTATTATCCAGACGTACCAAGTCCTGTTTGAAGCTCATGATGGACATTTTGAGCATATTTTCTTTAATTGTCAGGAAGCCGTAACTCAGAAAATATGTTTCAGGAGGTCTGTGTTCATTAATTTTCTTTTCTTGTACTGCGCTGTAGATTAACTTTATGTAGGTTTGGCAGTGCATTTTTCATTCATCTTATATATGTACTGTGTGCTTATGTGTATGTGTGATGCACATGCATTTATATGTGGTGTCTCTTAAGTCTGAAACCGTAGAGTGAAATAAGTTATCTGGATGCAGTCTGTTAAGTTCTTAGCGACCTCCCTATGATTCTTAAAAAATGATGTTCCATAATGTTCACTTTTGACTAAATTAAAATCTCACATTTGTTTTTACAAAAGAATATTGTTTGAAACGTGGTTGAATGGCAGCAAGAAGGCCAGTAAGGAAAAAAAATAACGCTTCGATTACACACACCTGTGACACCATTCTTGCTCTAATTGCTTGTTGAATACCTCGTCTGTTATTGTATATCAATCATAATGGTGAATACATTGAACACAGTCTGTGAATACAAGCTTTTGCCATCATTTTCCTTAATGGTTGCTTACTTACGGAACATACTATGTGTGTGAACGTATGTTATGTAAGAATGTATGAATGTAAGTACGTACGTATGTACGTGTGTATTTATTTATACAGAGTATGTCACAATAATTTTTACCAAGTATCAGAGGGGTCAAGGGGGAGCAATTACAGGTGAAGAACATGTGGTCGGAAGCGTCCCCTTCGTACGGAAATCGGCGTCGGAAATGCGGCTGGGAAAGTAGGCAACCCGCAATGTGATTCGAGCACGGTGGTTCCCCTCCATTTTACGCATGCTGTGAGAAATCATCCGGACACAGCATTTTGTGATCACTAGGTTTGTAGCGGGTGGGGTGTAATCGTCGCTTGTCCACCGCGATCCCCTGACCAGGCCACGCTTGACTTAGTTTGGGTCACCTCAAGAGTCTCATTTATGAAACCCCTGTGGAACAGAAAAGGATTTGGTAGCTAGAATTCTAGCAAACCTTGGAACTATCAAGAACACACCAGAGATCTTTCAGAGGACGCGCCAGAACACTGTGCGTCTGCATTGCCAGCAATGAAGTCAGTAGTTGCCACTTCGAAGAGTTCTTGTGAATAAATCGAAAATAATACCATTAACAATACTACTCACAATGCACCAAAAAAAACTGTTAAAAAGCCCAAAAGAAAACCAAAAAAAATGCTGATATCGAAGTCAACACTCGCGGGTTGCCTGCTTCACACCTCATATTATATTATATTATATTATATTATATTATATTATATTATATTATATTATATTATATATGAATTTGTGGAGTCATAAAATGAACGTTAACCTACAGCCGAACGCTTTGTAACCTGAATTTAAATTTGAGTTACATATGCAGACCATGCCGATCTGGGTGGAGTTATCACTGATGTACTGCAAAGAGACAACACTTTTTCTTCTATGTTCTTTCTTATTTTACTTTTACTCACCGCCCTTCACTGTTTCAGACGGTGTACCTGTCTTTATACTCCACGGCTCAAGTCTATTCAAGTGATGCTGAGGACCTGCCTCTCAGACTCAAGTCGGGGAGCATGGCAGCAGCCTTAAAGATTCGTCTGGTTCACATGGTCCAGTGGCGGACTCTCACGAGCGCTTTACTAATCATTTTGGTTCCAATAATATGAAAAATTTCTTCAGCAGCCGAGCCAAAATTAACATCGCAAAGAGGACGTCGCTCTATGGAGCTATATAGCGAATTGTTGGCGTGAATGAATTAATGATGATCAGAGGCCGGCTTATGTGGCACACATGGAACATACAAGGAAGGCTTACAGAGTCTCTTATTCGTAAAAGGGAAAATATTATTTAAATGAGCCTCTAAGAATTTTCATGGAGACTGTAAAGTGGATTTGTCTGGCTCAGGATAGGGGAGAGTGATGGGCTGTTGTTAGTAAGTTAATAAACCTTTGGATTCTATAAAATGGGGCAAATTTCCTGACCAGCTGAGAAAACATTAGGTTCTTCAGAAGGACTTTGCTCCGTGGAGTTGGTTAATTTAGTATGTACTTCAGTTCGTTCGGGTGGCTGCAGCCACCCGAACGAACTGATTTATAATGACCATTTTACCTAACTATTTTAATAATTATAACTTTAGCAAAGCACAACAGTAAGCTCCCTGATGATGACTGTTAAACCGAAACATGTTTTATGTAAATTTTAATGTAAGTTTTAACAATATTTTCTAGAGCAGTCTAGTTTTGCATTCAGTTGTAACTATTTTAGTAATTATAACTTTAGCAAAGCACAACAGTAAGCTCCCTGATGATGATTGTTAAACCGAAACATGTTTTATGTAAATTTTAATGTAAGTTTTAACAATATTTTCTAGATCAATCTAGTTGTGCGTTCAGTTGGATAAATAAAAGACGTGGTCTTGAAATACATTAAGAAGTTTGTATTGACTAACTATTTAGTTATGTATTATTTGGAGTCCTGATTCATGAAAATACTTATCCAATGTTCATTATAAACAACAAAGAAAACTTTAAGAGATAAACTGTTGTGTCCGGGGTACAGATGCGTCTTTAACAACCTCTTCTCTCATACGGAAAAGATAATCAACATATTTGATTTAAATTTGACATGGGAGTTTTAAAGTGAAATAGGAATAGCTTAGGAATTTCACACTGCTTCTTACTGGCCCACAATCAAACAGTTTTACACAACACATATGGAACGCTCTCACTGTTTATAAAGTATATCATCATGTGCAAAACATATATTAAATAAACTATACAACTATTACGATATTTTTTAATTTAAACACTGCCGTTAAATTTTCATGTTTTGTATGACCATACATTTTAGCACATCTAATGTTAAGTATGTCGCTCAATAATATATTCGTAGTTTCAATAAATAAATAGCAGGCAAACCTAATGAGCGAGCAGTACTGAAGCTTTAATTCAGTGGTGTTTCTTGATCCGGAGGCCACATCAAACGGAAGTTTTCACAATGTTGTTATAGTACCGTTCGACTAGACCTAATTACCGGATCAGGATTCGCCACTGCTAGAATTTTATGCATGAGTTACTCGGTTCGTTTCTAGATGAGACTACCAGCTGCCCTCTGTAAGGACTGTCTTAATTTTTTTTCAAAATTGTATGCTGATATCGAAATTGAACCTTGCAACAAACATGAACCTCCTTCTTACATTATACCGTCCAGCCACTCATAACCGTCTTCTCTCTCATTCTTACCTATCGACCTGTAACATAATCAGGATGTTAAATAAGCGTATTTACTGCCTACCAATCAATAAATCCTCTGAAGTCTGAATTTACCCCGAATTATATTAAAAATTTCATTTGGCGCAACCTGCAAACACAAACCGCCTCGGTAACAGAAACCAGTCACTTAACTCTGTACAGGAAAATAATCGTTGATTGTTCTGATAATCATACAAAGGACATAAATAAAAAAAAATATTATTTATTTGTCACAGTTGGTGATACACAAAGTAAACACCAGGCTATAAAGAGTCAATGACACTATCAAGAAGAATAACGCAAGAGTTGAACACAACCAGTCTGAAAACGTGTATTGGAATAGGCCTACACATATTGGTAGTACTCTTGTTTGAACGATGGAGTGAAAAAACTGAGGGGGGAACTGAATGATGTCGAACAATTCAAATCCAACATACGCCACAAGCAAATTCATCTAGGGATCTGTGTCATAGCCGGAAGACCGCAGGATGTCCCGTGAGCTTTTTAATGACAGAAATATTATCAGCAGCGTTACTACTAAGGTGTGACCATGCAGTCAAAACTGATCTCAGTTCCCATGTTAATTCAGTGTCACTCAGCATGCCGCACGGCCTTCAGCGGAGGCCTGTGATTAAAATTTAAGGGTTTGCTTTGTAAGGTGAAATCAGTGTAGTCTCGAAGAACCCGCCGTTTGTGGTTCCAACAGAACAACTGAAATAGCACACCTGTTTAAGTCAAACTTACACCTATCGACTGCACTAAGGTGACAATAATTAAGAACGCTATTCAAGTACTGGAATGTGCACTATTTCCCGGACAGATCTATATGCTTCTCAGAAGCTGATGTAGGCAAGATAGGAGTTATAACTTTTTGAAACACCTACAAAATATTAGTAATTACAAATACTTCAAGTGGGCCGCGATAGCTCAGTCGATATAGCGACTCGCTACAGGCTTGACGGTCCGTGGATCGAATCCCGGGGGGGGGGAGAGATTTTCCCCACAAGTCCAGACCAGCCCTGGGGCCTTTCCAAGCCTCCTGTACAATGAGTATCGGGTCCTTCCCGTGGTTAAAACGGCCGGGACGTGGCGTTGACCACCCACCCCATCTAGCGTTGAGATTAAAGAAAGAGTAGAGATATTCCTCTACTCCCCTTATGGGCCTTCGTGGTCTGTTCTAGGGTGGAATTTACAAATATTTCAATAACGTGGAAAAATACTGTCTCCACTGGACATATTTTGTAAATCTTACGCGCAAATGACAAATATTAAAGAAGTTTTCAACCAGCAAACTGCACATATTAAAAACAGAAAACATTCCTACATGTTTCTGCCGTCGTCTTTAGCCATTACCAGGGGGTAGAAACATTTAAAGACGTATACAACATTATTATACAGCTTTGTCTTTTTCAGTTGTTACAATATAGAATGTCAGCAAAATATTAAAATATGTGTGTACAGTGTTATATACAAATCATTTTAAAATTATTACGTTGCAAGACAGTTTCTGAAATCATCTCTATCCAAACACCTTGGGAGAGTAAAATATCTTCGGAAAATAAACGGATGGTAAATCCTGAGCATTGCCACTCTATGTTTACACCATGCAGGATCACACTGTGTTCAGAATATGTATTGTTCATGGTAGGCCTACTAACGTATTTGATAAGATTCTTATAAAAGTTACCCTTCCAACTTCCCTTTCTTCAATCTGGCAGTTTTCCAAGCCGTTGCCAGAAAAAATCCAGCTTTTAGCTTTGTTTCCTTTATATTCTATGCCCATTATCCATATTCTTATATTGACCTAGTCGAATTATTTTTTCTGTACCTCACCAGTATATAGTAGCGTGTACGTATGTTTCATAAGAAGCTAATAATCACTTAGTTACTCACGAAAGTATCCATTTTTAAGCAACTATAATTTTAATAGCGGGTTTCACAAAAATCCGCCCACCTCGAATTCTTTCCCAAGGCAAACGCATTCATTCTACACGCTTCTATTCCATTTAGTTAAAATACATTTTAATATTATCCTATCTTCTACGCCTAAGTCTTCTGTTTCCACTTTTTCGACCAAACGTTTGTTAAGTAATTTTCAATTTCTCCAGTGCCTGTTACATCCCCCGCTCAACTCATCCCTCTCCATTGTAATGTGAGGCGCAGACTACAAATTATGAAGTTCCCAATTGTGTCACTTTCCCAGATTTACCTGTTAACTTCTCCCTCCTACTTCACAATATTTTCCTTCGTACCTTTTTTTTTTTAATTCAGAATCTGTATTCTTCCCCTGATACGTAAACGAACGCATAATCACCTAGACTCCCACTCGAGATCGGATGTTTTCCCCAGACATCCCAGGCCAGTGCTGAAATATATAAAAAACCCCGCTGCACATAAATCATAGCAAGTCTCATTTTGTGCTATACAAACATAACATTTTATATACTTCGAAAGTACAATGCGCCGGTAACAAACTAATCATCTGTGGCAATAATTATCCAACAAGATGCAACAATATACACTTTATTTATATCTGTAAACTGCTCTACGTGTTTCGGGTGCTATCCCCACGCATCATAAGGAGCTCATATCACTGTGTCTACAGTATCTGTCATTAATGAGACCGTTACTGCTACCTGCCGTGAACGTGGCTGGTAGCAGTAACGGTCTCATTAATGCCAGATACTGTAGATACAGTGATATGAGCTCCTGATGAAGGGTGGAGATACCACCTGTAACATGTAGAGCAGTTTACAGATATAAATAAACTGTATATTGTCGCATCTTGTTGGATAACTACTGCCACATATTACACGATGCAGGGACCTTTAAACATAAAAAACAAATCGTCCTAAAGCACTTCTAGTTTCTGTAGGTAAGGTAAGGGACTACCGGTATTGGGTGTCATTACGACACGAATTTCTTTGTATGTTTTCAAGCCTTCGACACTCGTCAATATTGTTATAAATAAGTAATAACGTTCAATAAAACAAACCTTCCGATTCGAACGAAAAGGAAATGTCAGAGGTGGCGCAGCACTATCACTCCGCAACCAGCCTGGCATGCTGAACTTCACCTACAGCTGAGTACTGACAATACATTATCCCTACTAGTCGCTGTATTAATGCTACTCGGTCTGTCTACTTACACGTAATTTTTTACACTTGTGCTATGGGAATGTCTGTTAGTCTGGTCTGTCTGCCTGTTCATACTCGAGGTGAGATTCATGTGAGTATGATAGACGCCAATGACGAGCTCTCGTAAACTTAGTTAAGAACGTTCTGCTTTTAAAGAGGCGGCGAATTTCTTGACTGAATTAACAACTGTTACTGTCCGTTGTAATTACCATGGTACAGAAGTTTAAGGAATGGCGATTCGCAGCCACGTTGTCTTCCTGCCATAGTTTTGAATAATGCGAGGGAGGGGAAAACCTAGATCGCGCCGTAGTATGCCGTCGGACGATGGACATTTCGGTACTACCGTAGGTATTGGTATTGCGACCTAACATAAAAACCTTAAAAAATGCTACTTCCATGCAACAGACTAGGGCCTTTGAGGTTTACGCAGAAGTGGAGCTGGGCATTCCGTTCTGCTGAGATACGACGCTGCGTCCAGGGCTATTCGGTACAGACGTTTCGAGGCAAAGTAGGTGAAGCCACACATCTGTACAGGAACTCTGAGCGAACAGTCTCGGGCCTACAGTCGAATTCGAGACCCCTGATACATATCTTTCAACCACTACACGTCGGAACGACCTGCTTCTACAAATTAACGCGACGGAATGCAGGCATCAATCTGCACTATTTCACGCAGTCCACATAAATTGGCTCAACAAATCCCTATAAGCCGAAATTAATTACCACATGAGTGAAAATATGTAATCCAGTGGCGTACACTGTTCTTTAGTTGCTTTCATTCTGATTTTGCACCTCTTTTTCATTTGTATCCTTTACTTCACGTATATTCTTGCAAAGGTAATTATATTCCAATTATTATATTCCTAATGCATTATATATTTTTCATAGGTCCTTCAAAAAACTTTCAAACTACACGCTGCATACTTTACATTCTCTGAACCATGTGTCGAGATACACGCACACACACACACACATACACTTGAGAATAACCAACGAGATGCACAATTGTTCTCATTAATTTACTCCAAATAAACTATTCTCTATATTTTTTTACTTTTGCTGATCGTGCATCTCAGTATATTTATCTCAGTATTTAACCAACTTGATGCACAAAAGTTGTTTCACAATAAGTTTTTTTTTATGCCTCTACATGTTTCGAGTACATGTACTGAGATAAATATCCTCTATATGTTTCGAAAAAATAGTTGTATACAAATAACCTCCTGATGACGAACAACTACTTGTTCTAAACATGTAGAGGAAAGTTTAATTGGAATAAATTAATGAGAAAAAGTGTGCATCTTGTTGGTCTTTCTCACGTACACGTTGCAAATAAACGTATGTCCTTGAGGGATGTTTGACCGTGTATCTTCCTCATGAAATAAAGTGAAATGCCAACTTGATGCAACTAGGTAATTTTATTGATGCATACTTAGCTCGACATGCGGATGATGCGGTGCCGTGCGACGCACGGTACCATCCGCACCGTAAGCATGACCTACGCAGCGGCTCTCAAGACCACCACCCATCCAAAAACTCGGTACAGAAAACCATATGTTACAACTCAACATCTAATGCTCCTGATGATGGGCGCATGTACCCGAAATATGTCGAGCTAAGAATACATCAATAAAATTACCTAGTTGCATCAGGTTGGCATTTCTGTTTATTTCAAACGTATGTCCAAGATAACAAGGACAGTCTATTATGCAACGTGTCAATTTTTTGTATCATGATCTTTTATTTTAGAATATCAAAAAATCTACTTCACCTTCATAAAGAACGTGCCAAAACTCCGGCAGTTAAAGCTGAATTCTCACTACGGGGAACAGATCAGTTCCCAGATGAGCATGTGAGATTTACGATAGACAAGATGTAAATGAAACAGATTCTTTTCTTTTAGTGTTACTTTACTTTCGTCCCGCTAATCATTGCTTCATAATCCCGTGTCATTGCCCCTGACGTGGGCGATAGGCCTAACCAGAGACATCATGCCGTACTTTCGGTTTTTAAGTTGAGGGCTTTATCTCTTATCCGGCATTTGCACTTTGCAGAGCAAGCAATTATTACTGCTGAGCTTCATGTAAAATACTGGACTGATACAAGCCGAAATTAAATTCAGTCAAAATTTCAATCTAAACTAAGTAAAATAATAACGTCATTGAATATTACATCCATCGTAAGAGAAACATACCCTTAACAAAGATAATATGAGTTGGCTTCGTATTGTCTGTTGAAATAATACGAAATAACTTTGTTTGTTTCGTTCGTTGATTTCCTTTCTATTCCTTTTATTTCTTTCCCTCCTTCTGTTTCCCTATTTTCTATTTTGCTTTTTTCCAAGTACTTTCTATTCTCCCCTGCATGCATTCTTTTACTCCATTCATTTTATTTATGTTTCCTTCTTTCCTCTTCTTTATAGCTATAGGAAGGCAGTGAAGACAGCGATCTTACTACAACAGAATTTATATAATCTTCTGGCGTATGGTCATGAATTTCTCTGCCACCTAGGTAAAGTGCTCTGGCTAGTCGTCACTAGAAGCCTGTGTAACTTTTACCTCTGTTGTAACTGGAACAGGTGAATCGCAGGTCGAGTTTTGATTTGCATGTGGTATTGATTTACTGGGAGGCTGGGCCATAACTCACGGACAGCGACAGCTGCTAATTGTAACCGGAATAAGTAAATGGTAGTATCATTGTACTACAGCCCATACGCGTACGATCTGCGTACTATGAGTTCCAGTACTACCACTTCGTAAAAAGTAGTCCGCACTATGGAATGAATTCATTCTAAGGTCATTTATATATTTCTGTAATTAAACAAGAAATAATGTGTGATGTAAACCGATCGATTATACACAATTTCTAAAAGCGTTTTGCAGTTTTTATCATCCACTTGTCTGAGTGATTATTTATTGCTGGACCAAGACCAGTGGCGTTTTCGCCCGGGTTTTGTCCTTAAAATGACCTCTACTGACATAATTATTCAGTTTACCTATTATGACAACCTTATATGTATATTCCCGTCGATAAATTGATAAATTGTTTACTGTTACCTGCTGTGGCGCCGCATAGTGATCGCTTCACGAATTAAAGAAATGCAAAACGAAGAAACGGCATTGCGCGACCATGTTCATCGCCTAGCATTCAGATAAGAGGCTCAGAGAATTAGAGGTAGAGGCAAAATGACTTTCTACGTGAAACGCAAATATACTCCCGGAAACTAGTCACAGGGTAGACAGAACCATCGCAAAACACAGACCCCAGGAATCATTGTTTCTTCTATTTCTTTCCCAAACAATGTCGTCTCTATTCTATACAAGGTGCCAGGGGTAAAAAGAACAGTCGATGTACATACTTATACCTATTTGTAATAGCTACAAATAGGGGGTTGTGGGCCGGGTAGCTCAGTCGGTATAGCGACTGAGCTACGGGATGGACGGCCCGGGATCGAATCCCGGTGGGGACGAGAATTTCCGCCCTCCAGACCGGCCCTGGGGCCCACCCAGCCTCCTGTAAAATGGGTATCGGGTCTTTCCCGGGGGTAGAGGCGGCCGGGGCGTGGGGATGACCCCCAACCCCTATCTAGTACCGAGGTCCTAGAAAGAGTAGAGCAATACCTCTACTCATCTTAAGGGCCTTAGTGGCCTATAAAAAGGGTGAAACCTACAAACAGGGGTTAAATGAAACTGTTGCAATCCAGTTCTTATATCAGCTTTTACCGCAAATCCCTTGACACAAATTTTCATCAGATTTTCTTCATCACTCCTGGAGATAATTTAGGGACAGACGAATGACTGGAGAGGTATACTGTTTCCACTATGCAGCCTTCCCATACAATTCGTTCAAATAACCCACGGAGTCACACATAAAACCAATCCACAGGTACATTTCCTGCAGTCCGCCGTGTAAATTATTTCAATATTTTTTTCGGTTTGCTTGCTAGCAGATTAAATACAAGTATAAATATCATCAATAATGTATATCACAGACCGTAAATTTAAGTCTTCATTTATCAGAACTCCATCTTCTGATGGCATTAAAATAACTGCTCGCCAAACAAAATAAATTGTCATCATATGCATATATATGTTGTGCTACTAATCGGAAGGTCGCTGGTTCGATCCCAGCTGGTGTCATTGATATTTTTCATTGACATAATCCTTCCGATCGCACTATGGTTCTGGGGTCGACTTAGCCTCTAATAGAAATGAGTACCAGGAGTATTTCGTTGGGGTAAAGGCGGCCGGTGCGTAAGGCTGACAATCTTACCACAATCCTGTGCTGTTGTCACGTTATCTGGAAACCTTAACTTCCTGGAACCATCTGGGCGACTCCAGGCCCGTAACGGGACTGCTTTACCTTTACCTTTGCACATATACAAAATTCTTCGTGACAAAATAAATTTAGAAACTAATCCGATTGTGACCTCTGAGAATGATCGACTAATTAAGTGATTATAACAGTATACGTAAGCACACACTGTCGCAAAAAGAAATTCATAATTTATTCTTAATTAATAATAGAGTAGAATTGCATTCTAATATACAGGGTTATTCAAAATGATTGTCGGGGTTTTAACAACTTGTCATACACAATACACTTGAGATAGGAGTATATGTGTTT
>Ga0123354_10000852_pt1 | contig 33824 bp, 31 predicted proteins | sample TergutLab28metaG_2_FD_97872 | JGI IMG/M metagenome (GOLD analysis project Ga0123354, IMG submission 97872) | Labiotermes labralis P4 segment gut microbial communities from Petit-Saut dam, French Guiana - Lab288 P4 | ecosystem: Host-associated > Arthropoda: Insects > Digestive system > Gut ... | reverse complement strand
CGGATGAGGGCCACAACCTCGGCCCAGCCGTCCGCGCCCGCCCTGTCCAGCGCCCCCGCGATCTGGGCGGGCGCGGCCTCCCCTTGCACCAGGGCCGGATAGATGCGAACCTCCGCACCTGTGCCGCGCGCGCTGGCGATCCGCAAAAAGTCGCGGATGGCGGCCCCGGCCGGGGCGGTCACCACGGCCACCCGGCCGGGATGCGCCGGCAATGGGCGTTTGCGCCCCGCGTCAAAAAGCCCCTGGGCGTTGAGTTTGGCCTTGAGCGCCTCAAATTCCAGGTAGAGCCGGCCAAGCCCCATGTCCCGCACCAGCTCCGCCACCATCTGGTATGCGCCGCGCGGCGGATACACGGTCAAACGTCCGGCGCACAGAACGTCCGCGCCATCGGCAAGCCAAGCCGAACCGGCCTCGCCCGTCAGCACCTCGCCCGTAAGCTTGTCGTAACGCTCGGAGCCGTTCAGCCGTTCCCCGGCCTGACTTCCCTTGAACCAGACCACATTAAGGAGCGCTTCCTCATCCTTGAGCGAAAAATAGACATGGCCCGAGGCTGGCCGCGACAGGTTGGACACCTGGCCCCGCACCCACACGAAGGGGAACTCCCCCTCGATGACGTCCTTCACGGCGCGGGTTATCTCGCTTACGCGGAAAATATGCTGCATGAGTTTTGGCTTATCAGCCGGTCCGCTAGGAACGGGCGTCCCACCCGGCCCGCACTTGCTGCGTCCAGGACGTAAACGCCTGCTCAAATCCCTCCGCCGGCAACTCCGCCTTTTCGCCCGTGCGGCGGTCCTTCACCTCAATGACGCCGCGGCTAAGCCCCTTGCCGCCCACCTCCACCTGCATGGGAAATCCCATCAGGTCCATATCCTTGAACTTGACGCCGGGCCGCTCGTCGCGGTCGTCCAGTATGGCCTCAATGCCCTGACCGCCAAGCCATCCGTAGATTTCCTCGGCCTTGGCCATGGCCTCGCCCTTCACGTCCAGGCAGGCCACGGCCACCTCAAAAGGCGCCAAGGCGGGCGGGAATATTATGCCGTTCGCGTCGTGATTCTGCTCGATCGCGGCCGCGATCACCCGCGAAACCCCAATGCCGTAGCATCCCATGAACACGAATTGTTCCTTGCCCTGCTCGTCCAGGAACGTGGCGTTCATGGCCTTTGAATATTTGTAGCCGAGCTTGAACACGTGCCCCACCTCGATGCCCTTGGTGAGGGTCAGCCCCGTGGCGCATTTGGGGCAGGGGTCGCCGGCCGTGACCGTTCGCAGGTCCACATAGTTGGTGATAAGGGCGTCGTCGTCCAAGTCCACATGGATAAAATGCGCATCCGCCTCGTTGGCGCCCGTCACCCAGTCGGTGTCGCCCGCCAGCTCGCGGTCGGCCAGAACAATTTTGACCACGTCGGGGCTAAGCCCCACAGGCCCGGCAAAGCCCACCGGAGCCTTTGTCCAGGCCTTGACCTGTTCGGGCGTGGCAAGCGCCGCGTCCTCTTTGGCCTTGAGCGCGTTTTTAAGCTTTGTCTCGTTCAGTTCCCTATCGCCGCGCACCAAGGCCGCCACGGGCTGGCCGTCGACCACGTAAAGAAGCGTTTTGATGATCTTTCGCGCGGGAACCTTGAGAAACGCGGCCACCTCCTCCACCGTATGGACGCCCGGCGTGAGCACCTTTTGCTTTTCCGCGGTCTTCCCGAGCTTTTGCCCAGGCAAGACAACGGCCTCGGCCTTTTCCAGATTCGCTCCGTATTCGCAGGCTGTGCAGGCCGCTATGGTGTCCTCGCCGGTGTCGGCCAGCACCATGAATTCGTGGGAGAAATTGCCGCCGATGGCCCCCGAGTCCGCCTCCACGGCCCGAAACCGAAGCCCCAGACGCTTAAAAATGCGCACATAGGCGTCATACATGGACTTATAGCTAATTTGCGCGCCCTCTTCGCCCGTATCAAAGGAATAGGCGTCCTTCATGAGGAATTCGCGGCCGCGCATGAGCCCGAAGCGCGGCCTGACCTCATCGCGGAATTTCCATTGAATCTGATAGAGGTTCATCGGCAGCTGGCGGTAGGAGCGCACCTCATGGCGCACAAGGTCGGTGACCACTTCCTCATGCGTGGGGCCAAGACAGTAGTCGCGGTCGTGGCGGTCTTTCAGGCGCAACAATTCCTTGCCGTAAAACTCCCAACGCCCGCTCTCCTGCCAGAGGTCGGCGGGCTGAACCCCGGGCATGAGAATTTCCAGCGCCCCCGCCCGGTCCATCTCCTCGCGCACGATGCGCGCGACCTTATCCAGCGCGCGAAGCCCGAGCGGCAGAAAGGTGTAGATGCCACTGGTGAGTTTGCGGATCATCCCGGCCCGGAGCATCAACTTGTGGCTGACCACCTCGGCGTCGGCCGGATCTTCCTTGAGCGTCGGGGCATAGTAACGGCTTAGGCGCATCTCGTTTTCGACTCCGTTTCGGCACAGCCGGTTTGTGTGGAAAGGTTGGCGGACACTATGCGCATCACGTCGTGCGCTCCGCAAGGATGGCATCCAGTTCTTTCATGAATTCGGCCAACACGTTCGCCTCGCCGCGCACCTTGCGGATCACCTCTCCCTTGCGGAAGATGACGGCGCAGTCCCGGCCTCCGGCCAGACCGATATCCGCCTCGCGGGCCTCGCCCGGCCCGTTCACCACACAGCCCATGACCGCAACCGTCAAAGGCGTGGCCACGCCGCTCAATTTCTTCTCCACGGCCTCGGCCAGCCCGGCCAGATCGATCTCCGTGCGCCCGCAGGTGGGACAGGAAATGATTTCCGGCCCGCGCTTACGCAGCCCAAGCGAACGCAAAAGCTCCCAGGCCACCGTCATCTCTGTCAGCGGATCGCCCGTTAAGGACACCCGAAGCGTGTCGCCCAACCCCATCCACAACAAAATCCCCAAGCCCACCCCGGACTTGGCCGCGCCCCGAAGCGGCGTCCCGGCCTCGGTTATGCCGATGTGCAAGGGATAGTCCGTCTTTTGGGCAAGAAGCGCGTACGCGGCAATCGTATTCGGCACCGAAGACGACTTGAGCGAAATTTTTATCTGGTCGAAGTTCTCGTCCTCAAGGAGCCTCACATGGCCCAGAGCACTCTCCACCATGGCCTCAGGCGTCGGACCCCCAAATTTCTCAAGCAGCCGCTTTTCCACCGAGCCGGAATTGACCCCGATGCGAATCGGCGCGCCCCGGTCCTTGGCCGCCCGCACCACGGCCCGGACCTTGTCCTTGCCGCCGATGTTGCCCGGATTGATGCGTAAGCCCTCCACTCCGGCCCCAAGCGCCAGAAGCGCCAGCCTGTAGTCAAAGTGGATGTCCGCGATCACCGGAATGGGTGACGCGCTTGCAATGCTCTTCAAGGCCCTGGCCGCATCCTCGTCAGGCACGGCCAGACGGATGATCTCGCACCCCGCCTGGGCCAGCGCCCGCACCTGCGCCGTGGACGCGGCCACGTCGCGCGTGTCCGTGTTGGTCATGGACTGCACGCGGATGGGGTTGTCGCCGCCAAGGAGAAGGTCTCCCAGGCGGATGACCCGCGTTTTATGCCGGATAATGTTCATAGAGACAGGCAGCCTAGCCGATTTCCCGGCCAAAGCCAACTTCAGAAGTACCCCAAGGCGTGCAGCTCGGCCATGCGGGCCTCTTTTTCCTGATCGCGCCCGGCCCGTTCGGCCTGGTCAGGCGCGGCTTTTTTCGTGCAGGGCATGCATCCGAGCGACCGGTATCCCTGATCGTACAGCGCGCAATACGGCAACCCCCGAGCCATGGTGTACGCCCACACGTCCATCTCGGTCCACGCAAGGATCGGATTGACCTGCACATACCCCTCGCGCCCCTCCAATTCCGCAAGGTCCGTACGGCTGGGGTTCTCGTCCGCCCGGACGCCCGTGAGAAGCGCCGTAATCCCCAGACGCTCCACCGCCCGCCTGAGCGGCGTAATTTTGAGCGCCCGGCAACAGGCCATATGGTCCTCGGCCGCCACAACTGGAATATCGGCTGATTCTGGGCGGATCACGTGAAGAGTCACATCCCACGCGGAGGCCATTCGATCCCGGAAGGTCAGAATTTCCGGGAACTTGTAACCAGTGTCCAGATTGACGGCAAAAACACGAATTCCGGACTGCCCGGCGCAAGCCGCGTTTCCAGCGACAACCTCCCGCCAAAGATGAAGAACCACGGTGGAGTCTTTGCCGCCTGTCCAGGCCACAGCGATGCGGGAAGGATCATGCCGCGTGAGGAGCGCCTCGAGAAGGCCACGAGTGGCCGCACATTTTTCTTCCAGGCTTGGCATGGCAAACCGCTCCCACTCCCAAAATCATTCAAACCGACCCACTACCCGCACACGATACCACTTGACGCGAAAGCGCCAACCCATTAAACACCCTCTCTCGACCACGCGCCCGTAGCTCAGCGGATAGAGCGCCGGACTACGAATCCGTAGGCCGCAGGTTCAAATCCTGCCGGGCGCACCATAAAATCAAGGGGTTAGGCCAAACAGCCTAATCCCTTTTTGCTTTCTGTTGCAAATACGTTGCAATGACGTATACTCGCTCCTACCAGTTGGGACTTGTTTCAACAGGAGGCTAACATGCCGCTCTACGCACGCTCAGGCAAGTGGCAGGCGACCATCAGGAGACGAGGATTCCCTGAAGTCTGCAAAATATTCGAGTTCAAGGCCGACGCCAAGGTGTGGCTGGAGGACCAGAGAACTCAAATGAACAAAGGCCTATGGGTATCGACAAAGGAAGCGGAAGCATGGACCGTTGAGGAATGCCTGGACCGCTTCATCGAAGAATATCTTCCAAGCCTCAAGCACCCTGAACGCGAAGTCTCACGGATCAGGCGCATCAAACAATATCCGATCTCAAAAAAAATTATGGCCCACGTCCGGTCGAAAGACCTGGCGGACTTCAAACAGACACGAGAGGCCGAAGGCCGCAAGCCCGATACCATCCGCCTCGACTTTTCCATTTTCTCTAGGCTCTTCAATTACGCCAGAGATAACTGGGGCATGGAATCACTCATCAATCCCGTCGAGCACGCCACCAAGCCCAAGGTTTCAAAACTGGGCCGGACGCGCCGACTGGAGGGTGACGAAGAGGAACGGTTGCTTGCCAACGCATCCTCGAATTTCGCCCTGATCCTCCAACTTGCCTTGGCTACGGCCATGAGGCGTAGCGAGATCATGGGGCTGGACTGGAAGCGTGTGGATTTGACGAACAAGAAAATTTTTATCCCGAAAACAAAAAACACCCGCGCGCGGACTGTCCCACTCTCCCCAGGCGCGCTGACGATTCTCGAAAACCTGCCCAGGAATACCGACGGCCGAGTCTTTGGCTTTAACAAAGACTATCCGACTACCGAAATGAGCGAAACACGCCGCAAGGCCGGGATCGTGGATTTACGATTCCACGACCTTCGCCATGAAGCCACAAGTCGACTTTTTGAATTCACCGACCTGACCGACGCAGAGATTATGGCGATTACCGGGCACACCGATGCACAAATGCTCCTGCGGTACACGCATTTGAGAACGGCCCGCTTGGCAGACCGCCTGGCCGGGGCGAAACGAGGGGCATGATAGCTAAAGTGTCCCTTCAACTCCGTGACTCGCGTCCCGGAAGGAGAGATCGGCACGAAAGGCTCTCAAGCGTTATTCCGTTTTTCGCCGTTACCGCCTATTGTCCCGACAGCAAACCTTTGTCGCTAAAAGCGCATCCATCGAAATTGAGCAGGTAACCATGCCGAGTTTGGATTGGATTGGGAGACAGGCCGTCATCCGGCATCACACAGAAGTCCCGTTTCGACTTTTGGAGCCGGTGGCGGGGCTTTCGTGCGGCGAGGCCTCCGGCAATCTGCTGGTCCAGGGCGACAACCTGGATGCGTTGAAGGCGCTGCTCCCGCGCTACGCCGGGCGGGTCAAATGCGTTTATATTGATCCGCCCTACAACACCGGGAACGAGGGCTGGAGCTACAACGACAACGTGAACAGCCCGGAGATTCAGCGCTGGCTTGGCGAAGTCGTTGGCAAGGAAGGCGAAACGCTGGACAGGCATGACCGCTGGCTGTGCATGATGTATCCGCGCCTCGTTTTGCTCCGCCAGTTTCTGCACGATAACGGCGCTATCTTCATTTCCATTGATGATAATGAGTCAGGCAGTTTGCGGTTTCTCTGCGATGAAATATTCGGGACAAGCTGCTTTGTTGCCGACGTTTCCTGGCAAAGGACATACTCCACCCGAAACGATTCAAAAGGCATCGTGCGCGAAGTTGAACATATATTGTGTTATGGCAAGCAAGCGGACTGGCAACCGGACAAGTTACCTCGTACAGCGGCGATGAACGCCAAGTATAAGAATCCAGACAATGATGTTAGAGAATGGCGCAGTGATAATCCTTTCGCTCCTGGCGCGGCGACTCACCAGGGCATGGTATATGCGATACAGCATCCTTTTACAGGCGCGATGTTGTATCCAAGCAACGGCTCTTGTTGGCGCTATCAGCAGGACATGATGCTCGAGATCATGCGCGGCTGGTGTGATTACGAATTACGGGATTTGCAGGACGCCAAGGAACGCGCCAAAGTATGTGGTGTTCCGGAAAATGAAGTGCGCCAAGGCGTTATGGGGATTGTTCTGTCCAAACCTCTTGAGGAATCAGCCGCGCAAGCACAGAAGGTTTATGACCGTGGGCAATGGCCAAGGTTCTTCTTCTCAAAACAAGGGAAAGGCGGCATTGCCCGAAAAACATACCTTGAACACGTGGGCGGCAAACTCGTCACGAATTTCTGGTCACATTCCGAAACAGGCCATACGGACGAAGCCAAGAAAGAAATGCTGGCGATTTTCAACGGCATCGCCACCTTTGACACGCCCAAACCCACACGTCTGATTCAGAGAATCTTGGCAATCTGCCCTGACAAAGACGCCCTTGTTCTCGACAGCTTTGCCGGTTCCGGCACCACAGGCCACGCCGTCTTGAAGCAGAACGCCGAAGACGGGGGAAATCGCCGTTTCATCACGGTTGAAATGGACGCCGACATTGCGGAAAAGGTGACGGCGAAGCGCCTGAAAAACGCGATTGACGGTTATACTACCACCAGGGGTGAAGCCGTGCCGGGCTTGGGCGGCGGTTTTCAGTTCTGCCGCCTCTCGCCGGAGCCGCTGTTCACCGCCGCCGGGGAAATCCGCCCGGATGTCACCTTCGCGCAACTGGCGGATTTCGTCTGGTTTCAGGAAACGGGGACGGGCTACGCGGGCAATGCCGACTCTCCCCTGCTCGGCGTCCATGAGGGCCGGGCCGTGTATTTGCTGTACAACGGCATCCTCAAGGACAAGAGCGTGTCCGGCGGAAATGTCCTCACCCAGGCGGTTTACCAGACGTTGCCGCCGCACGGCGGGCCGAAAGTCATCTACGCCGCCGCCTCACGCGGCGCTACGTGGCTGCGCCGAGAGAACATCACCTTCAAGCAAACGCCCTACGCCCTGGAGGTGCAAGCATGATCGTCTTCACTCCCAAAGGCTACCAGCAGGCGGCGCTTGACGCCCTGACCGGGTTCTTCCGGGCCTGCAACACCGCGACGGCCGGGAAAGCGTTCATTCAGACAACGGAAGAGCTGTACGGCAACGCCCTCCCGTACCACTCTCTGCCCGGTTTCCCCACCGACATGCCCTATTTTTGTCTGCGCATCCCCACGGGCGGGGGCAAGACATGGCTGGCCGCCAAGGCTGTCAGCCTGGTCAATCTGCACCTGCTCCGCACGCAGTACAGCGTCATCCTCTGGCTTGTTCCTTCCGAACAAATCAGAGAGCAAACGCTGGCCGGGCTGAAAGACAGGGAACATCCGCTCCATGCCGCCTTGCGGGAGGCTGGCGCAATTACCGTTTTGACCCTTGAGGAAGCGAAAAGCGTCCCCCGGCCCACGCTGGACACCTCCACCACGGTCATTGTCGCCACGCGGCAGGCGTTTCAGGTGGAGAAAGAGACGGCGCGCAAGGTCTATGAAAACAACGGCGCGCTGATGCCGCACTTTAGCGGCCTTACCGCCGCCGCCATGAATGACCTGCTCCGGCAGAAAGACGAGGACGGCACAAAGACCGTACCGTATTCGCTGGCGAACGCGCTGAGGCTGCGCCGTCCCTTCGTCATTGTGGACGAGGCGCACAACAGCCGCACGCCGCTTTCCTTTGACACGTTGGCGAAGTTCAAACCGTCCGGGATCATGGAACTGACCGCCACGCCGGATACCCAGCGGACGCCCTCCAATGTGCTGTACAGCGTTTCCGCCGCCGAACTCAAGGCGGAGGAAATGATCAAGCTGCCCATTGTCCTGCAAACGGTGCCGGATTGGCGGCAATGCCTTGCCGACGCCATAGCGCGGCGCGACGCCTTGCAGGCGGCGGCCGACAAGGAATGGACGCTGGGTTCTAAAAAATTGCGCCCCATTGTCCTCATCCAGGCCGAACCGAAACGCTCCACACATGAACCCCTGACCACGGCGGTTATCAAAAACGAGCTTTTGACCAACAACCGCATACCAGAAGAACAAATCGTCGTTGCCACCGGCGAGGAAAAGGGCCTGGACAAAATTGCCGCCGCGTATCCGCTGGGCGTAGCCGATCCGGCCTGCCCGGTGAAATACGTCATTACGCAAAAGGCGCTGGCCGAAGGCTGGGATTGTCCTTTCGCCTATATCCTGGTCAGCGTGGCGTCCCTGCAATCCGCAACCGCAGTGGAACAGCTTTTGGGGCGCATTCTGCGCCAGCCGGACGCTAGGAGGCGGGCCGACGACGCCCTGAATCAGTCCTATGCCTTCGTGGCCTCGTCCAATTTCGCGGCCACGGCTTCGGCCTTGCGGGATCAACTTGTCTTGACGGCGGGATTTGAACGCAAGGATGTGCGGGATTTCGTCGTCGCGGCCACACAGGAACAAGCCAGGCTCGATTTGGAACTTCCCGCGCGGCGCGAGCCAGTTACGGCAACCCTGCCACCGGGCGCGGTATTTGGCGGCATCCCCAAGACCCTTGCCGGGAAAGTGGCCTGGGACAAGAAGACCAACGCCCTAACCATCAATACCCCGCTGTCCGATGAGGAAGTCGAGCAGATTGCGAGCATGGTGGACGATGCGCGGGCCAAAACGATTATTGCGGAAGCCGCCAAAGCCGCCATCGCAAATGTCGTGTTCGTCCAGTATCCGGCGGAACTCGGCTACCGCGTGGCCGTTCCGCAATTTTCCATGCCCTCCCTGCTGAACGCCAAGGTCCGCACGGCCTTTGACGATCCGGAAGAACAGCTTGGAGTGGAATGGGGATTTTCCAAAGCGGACACGGAGCCGGAGCAAAAAGCCATTGACGCGCTTGATGAGCGAAGCGCTGAAATCGGACAGTTAAATGTCACCCGCGAAGGGCGCATGAGCGTCAGCTTTTTGGGCGAGGTGCAGCAAAGCCTTGAACTGGTCTATCCGCCGGAAAATTGGGACGAAGTGCGGCTGGCCTCATGGCTGTGCGGCAATATCCTCCTGCCAAGCCTGACCCATCAACTGAAAATGGCCTTTGTGCAGGAATGGCTGAACAATCTGCTGCAACGGGAGGATTTCCCGCTGGCGCGGGCCATACGGCAGAAATCCATAATCCGGAGCGTCCTGGAGCAAAAGTTCGCCGAAATCCGGCAGAAGGCTCTGGGAAAAGCCTATCAGCACGCCTTGTTCGGCCCTTCCGCAAAGGATAAATTCTTTGTGGACCAAGGCTATGCCTTTGAATTCTCGCGGGAGTATTACCCCGCTTCCTGCCATGACGCCAAAAAATGGGGCCAGTATGAATTCAAAAAGCACTTTTACCGTCAGATAGGCGAGTTCGATTCCAAAGAGGAGTTTGAGTGCGCCTGCTTCCTGGATAATGAAGCCGTGAAGGGCAATATCAAATTTTGGATTCGCAACCTTGCGAATCGTGGTTTCTATCTGCAAAAGGCATTCAGCCGCTTTTACCCGGATTTTATCTGCGTCCTGCCGGATAACAGGGTTCTTGTCGTTGAATACAAGGGCGCGAACATGTGGGATACGCCGAAAGTCGTTGAGGATCGGAAGATCGCTGATCTTTGGGCGGAGTTGTCTGGCGGACTGTGCATGTTCGTCATGACAAAGGATAGGGATTGGTCGCGGATCATTGCAGCGGAAAAGACGGCACACCTTTAATGATTGGTTGAAAAATATAGAGACGTTGTGAAATTGAATTTTACTAAGTAGCTTTAATGATAAAACAAAGTGAGAGCAATATGAGCCTCGGTACAAACTTAAAAGGTCGCCTGAGAAACACAAGTCTAAAGAAAACCCATGCGTTGCATCCAGTTTTTGAAGCTGTCATCAATGCAATTCATGCCTGTGAAGAACGCCCTGATATTGCCCTTAATGATGGAGTGATTACAGTTCATGTTTTGCGTGAAGCAAAACAAGCAGAAGAAACAGAGCTGATTGACGGTAAAATTGTAAAAAAGTCAGGGCAAGACGCTCTTCCAAATATAACTGGATTTAAGGTTGTTGATAATGGCGTCGGATTTAATGATACAAATATGAAATCATTTGAGACATTAGATTCTGACTATAAAGAAGAAAAAGGAGGCCGAGGGATTGGAAGATTATTATGGCTCAAAGCTTTTGACTCCATCGAAGTATCTAGTATTTATAATGTAGATGGTAAACTCTATAAACGTGTGTTTGGATTTGACAAAGAGAGAGCAATCTTTCCCATAAATCCACAAGGAAAGGTGCTGGCATCCCATGCTAACTTACAGACGATGATTAACCTCACAGGTTTTTATTCTGGCTATAGAAATTGCGCACCTAAAAAAAGTGACACTATAGCTCAAAATTTACTTGAACATTGCTTGTGGTATTTTATTAGAGAGGGAGGAAGGCCAACAATCACAGTCAATGACTCTAATATGATTATAAAATTAGATGAGTTGTTTGATAACTATACTTTCGGAAGTGTCGATGGCGATTCAATGACACTAGGCGGTCACATATTCGAATTAACTTTTATAAAAGCTCGAAATACAAGTGCCAATATGCATTCAATATATTATTGTGCGGATAATCGCCTTGTGAAAAAAATTGAGATTACTAACAAAATACCTGGGCTATATAAAAATATTAGTGACGAGCATGGTCAATTTTCTTATTTATGTTTTGTCGCGTCAAAATTTTTAGACGAAACTGTCCGTTCTGAGCGTACTGAATTTGATATTGACGAAATAAGGTTGCATAATAAAGACGATGATCAAGGAAATTTATTGAACATTGCAGATGATAACAAACAAGAGATTGTCTTTGACGACATAAATAAAGCCGTGTTCAAGAAGATTTCTGAAAAACTAGATACATTTCTTACTAAAAATAAGGATAATGGCCGTAAGCGTGTTGAAAATTTTGTTTCTACGACTGCTCCAAAATATAAGTCGATAGCTAATATGTATCCTGACTTGTCTGTTGATCCAGATACAAGTGATAAAGAACTTGATATTATTCTTTATAAGCATAAATCTGCGCTCGAGAGCGATTTAATATCTAAAGGACATGATCTATATACATCGGAAGACGATGAACCATTTGAAGATTATAACAAAAAATTGTATGATTACCTATCTACAGCCAATGCGATTAAAATGTCTGACCTTGCCAATTATGTTTCTCATAGAAAAGTAATTCTTGATTTTTTTGAACAAGTAATTGGACGCTATCGTGATGGGAAATATTCTAGAGAAGATGTTATTCATCAACTGATAATGCCCATGCGCGTTGACTCTGATGAAATAAATTTCGATGATGCTAATTTATGGCTTTTTGACGAACGGCTTGCTTTTTATAATTATTTATCTTCAGATAAGACATTGCGATCTACTCCTGTCACAGGCTCTGACGAAACTTCTGAACCTGATATTTTCGGGATAAATATATATGACAATCCTTTGCTCGTGAATGAAGGACAAAATTTACCTCTTGCAAGTATCACTGTAATTGAAATCAAGCGGCCGATGAGGAATAATTTTTCTGAAGGTGAAAAAGACAACCCGATTGAGCAAGCGCTGCAATATGTTGAAAAAATTCGGGCTGGTGACATTTTAACAAAAAACGGCAGGCCAATTCCAGAATCAAAATCGACTCCTGCTTTTTGTTATATCTTGGCTGATATGACTCCAACAATGATTTCACGAGCAAAAAATGCAAGTTTATCAGTAACAAATGATTACATGGGATACTTTGGATTTAACCAAAACTACAATGCTTACATTGAAGTTATTGGCTTCGACAGGTTAATCTCTGCTGCAAAAGAAAGAAATAGAGCTTTTTTTGATAAACTTGGGCTCCCTTCAACTTGAGGAAGTAGAGAGCAAAAGGCAAAGCTACATTCTCAATCTCGGCTGGGAGCGCTCTTGACCGTCCTAAAAACATGCGAAGACACAAAAACCATCCCAGCCCGACTGCGGCGCTTGGGCCGCTGCCGGGCTGGGTTGCTTGGTTCGGGTCTGGTCTGTAAGGGCTACAGGAACATCTTGTACGGGACGCTGAAAGCCTCAGCGATGCGCTTGGCCATGTCGATGCCTATGGCGCGCTTGTTGTTTTCCATTTCGGAAACGTGGTGCTGGCTTATGCCAAGCCGTTTGGCGAATCCGGCCTGGGTCAGTTCCTCTTTGCCGCGTAAACCGCGCAACATCATGCCGGGAGTGGCCTCCGGGAATACTTCTTCAACGCTGTACAGCCGTTCACCGGTATCCTCATCCAACTGTGCCACGTCGTGCCCGGAAAGCGCGAGTACGCCGCGAATCGTATCCATAACGGCGTTTACGTCATTTGTGGGTACCTTCAGGCTGATCAGCGCGTTGTGGCTGTCAACCGGGCGATATGTCATTTCGGCCAACATGATGTCCCTCCTACCGGGAATAGTGGCTGTAGTCAGCTCTTTCGTGGGTTCCGTCATACACTATTTTCACCACCTGGGCCTCACGATCCTTCACTTCCCAAATCACCACGTAGACCGGTCTGCCGCCGTTCAGATGGCAATGATAGACCTCTTTCTTCCTGGAGCCGGCCAGCCTTCCAAAGTGCGTCCATTCCGGCTGGATCGGCCCCTCCAGAGATAGCTCCGCAACCAACACCAGAAGTCTGGCCTGGATTTTCGCTGGAAGCTTGCCTTTTTGTTTCCGCGCATACGAGGAAAAGCGAACCTTCCAGGGCGTATCTTCCGGCGTGGCGTCCGTTGTGCTCATGGACAAATAATACCATCATAAGGGATATTGTCAAGAAAAACATCTCTGCCACGGTATTTCTCAAGCTGATCCCTCCCCTCAAAGAAAGCAAGAGAACAAAAAACCATCCCAGCCCTGCTGCGGGGCTTGGCCCGCAGCAGGGCTGGGTTGCTTGATTCTTCCTTCCTCAAGCAACCGTCGCTATGCGCCGGGTGCCTGTCGCTCTTTTTGCTTTCTTTGCGGGCGGAACTGGGCGGTTGGCGCGTCTGGCTCGGGCTGGATTGCGTCCTGATAATAGAAGACCTCACCGTGCGCGAAGCTGCGGATTCGCGCCGGGCGCTTGCCAGTGATGGCCACTGCGTCCTTGCCAGGAACGAAAGGATCGACAATTTGCGCCCCATCATATTTTTTTCGGGTCGCATTTGACCATGTGAGATCACCCCAGGTAAGTCCCTGGTCAACCGGCGTACCATCGGCCAGCGACTTGACATGGATGCGGGTCAGCGAATTGAAGGGTGCCCGTGGATCATGGGCGCTGGGCGTGACCTGCTGCTTGACTCCCTGCGACGCCCGGCCAGGGATGCTGCGCATAGACTTTTCCACCTCCGGCTTCAGTCTGGCCGTCGCGGCCCGATCCTCCCTCTCGTAGGCTCGTTCTTCGTCCGCTGTCAGCTCGATTGATCGGGAATCGAAAGATTCTGCGCTGCGGTCCATCACTAACGGCCTGGGCCGCGCTTGGTAAAGACCATCCCGGCAGCTCGCTCCGAAGGCAAAGTCTGGCTGTGCGGGTCGGAACATCGCCGCATCCACAAGTGTCCGCCGGAGGACGTTGCCAGATTCAGAGAGAAGGTAATTATGCCAGCCGTGCGCGACGAGCTTTTTGACGATGACGGAGCCGAAGCGCACGATGTCCGATGCGTCTTGCAGCCCGACGTAAACCCTTTTCCCCCTGTCTCCGCGATATTCCGTGCCATCCGGCAGGAAAATGTGGCTGCTCGCGCTGTCCGCGAGGACCATGTGTGCCCTGCGAAGCTCCGGAATTACGGTGCAGAGCCGCTCACGGAGTTCAGCGCGACAAAACGGCGTGGTGCCAGGGGCCGGGTCATAGTCTAGACAGAGGATTCCTGGGCCGTGCGGATACTCGAAGTATTCCGCGCTGCGCGGGATAGGGTTGACCGGATAGCCCAGTTCGCGGTGGCGTGCCTTCGTCACGATGCGAACCGACGGGAGCCAGTACACCCCATACGCCAGGAACTGATTCTCGTTGATGGTTGGTAAAAAAGAGGCGAATTCGCCCATGCTGGCGACGCGGATGGTCTCGGCCTGGCCCGCGAACATGGCCTTGCCCTTGACGGCCATGGGGCCGTCAGGACCCATGGCGAACATCTTGTTCACCGGATAATCCGGCGTGGCCGATGTGAAACGAGTGAAGCTGTACATTTCCTTTCTCCTTCGGGTATGTTAGTCTGTCCCCACGGATGCGGGTACAGGCGTATCCACTCGGCCAAAACAACCGGAAATCATGCCCTCAAAATTCGACAAATTATCTCCACCATTTCGAGGGTCCAGGGGCGCGCAGCCCCGGCAGGTCCAGGGCAGTGCCCTGGCCTACGACTCTTGCGCCCCGCAAGAGTCATAGTAGGTTATTACTCTTCATGCTTCTCCTATTGCTGCTCCGGCTGTGGTTCACGCTTGATGTAATCCGCCCATGAACTTTGCGTATTGACTTTCTGTTGTTTGGCTTCTGAAATGCCCGAACAGCTATCGACAAAATGCGTTTTCCATGAATGCGAAATTTTGCAGAAGCATCTCAAAAAAGGAATGCTTCGCGTAATTGTATTTGATTCTGGACCAAAGCAGCATGTTTCGATGTCAATTTCTTTGCGCTGGTAATGTCCGAAAAATGATCTGGCAACCTCCCATACAGATTGTGAACAACGTGCGCAGGCCATCCGCCATGGCATACGCCTGTCAATATTCGAATTGAATATATTCAGAAATGCGTCGACTGATCTCAACGCATTATCAATATCTTCCGGTTTTCGTGACATCCACTCTGAAATTCTTTTATCATTTTTGACGCGCTTAGAGTCAATAGCAATTTGCGATTGAATATCACGATATGCATTTATTCTCTTTTCAGCTTTTCTGATTGACTCAGAATCATTTAAATTATTATCAATATGATTCTGTATCAACTCGATCAGTGCCTGACATAGAATAAATTTCAGACACATCAAATGATCCTGACAGAGAGACAAATAGCGTTCGATGGTGTTATTGGCCATGGTGCATCTCCTTTCCTTGTTCTGTTAAGGTTTCCGACTGGCCCGACCGTTCCATATTGGGATTGAAGGACGCTGCAAGTGCCTGTGCCGAGTTGTGGCGACGATTGTGGGGCGATTGACGCTGGCCGAATGCGGGAGACGCTTTCTTCTTTTGGGCCTGGCTGTCCCGCAGGCGCGCATGGGCCTCGACCTCTTCTTCACCATTCCACCACCAGGATGCGCCCCGGATGGAGACCTGACCAAGGTCTTGGCCCGTAGCGGCCAGCCCGGCGGCTAGGTCTTCCGCAAACGCCGCCAACGAGCCCGGAGAAACCTGGAATGTATCCAAGGCGGCCTCGTAGTCCGCCCGGTCGCCTTTGGTCAGCCTCTGCCGATAGCTGGCCGGTTCTTGATGTTTAGCGCGACTTCCGCGCTCTCCACGCGCTAGGCCGAAGGGTCGCATGGCCGCCGCATACGAATCCTGCAATTCAACCATTTTCGGGTTTCCGTATATCGATTGCCCACGCTCCGCGCCAAGCACATGCGTATGACAGAGGCGCTTCCCCTTGCCTTCCAACTCAACGACCGGAACAACGATCATGTGTATATGCGGCGATTGCTCGTCGAGGTGTAAAACTGCATTTGCAACTATGCCCTTCTCTCTCGAATCGAAATATTGCTTTGCCCATCTGATGTTAGCGTCAGTCCACGCCCGCAAGAATTCATGAAACTTATCTCCGAATTCGCGCCTTTTCCCGGAGAAGAAATCTTGATGTGCCGTCATCACCACTTCAAAAAACAGTGGCGAATCTTTTCGGGCTGGTTTGTAACTGGCTATAATGTTTTGGACATCGGCAACACCACCTTCCGTGCCGACAAGGATTTGATTCCGTGCGCTTCGCGAAGCGTCAACATGCGTAAAGTCTCCATCAATGCGGTAGTTGTGACGGATAATAGCCTCAAGCGAACCCCGGCCTGTCAGATGTCGCTTGGGCTTTCCGATGTGCAATGCCACGCGATATATGCCCATTGGTACATCTCCCTGCTCAGGCCGCGCCTGAGCGGTGCTGCCCATGGCAGGCAAGGCCAGCAGCAGGACGGCCAGGACGATTGAAAGTGAAGGTTTCATCACGTTGCTCTCATCAGATAACCAATTGTTTTTATTATCTTCATGGGCTGAGACGAAAAGGCGACATACACGCCGCACAAAATCTTGAAGATATATCATAATATACCGTTTTAGCTTAACTTTTTAGGATAAAGCCCTATGCACATTCGATGCACAAATCGCACAGGCCAGCGCCTATTCGCCTGGGCGGGCTGGGAATGGCCCCGCGTCAGCATCCTTCATCTGGACGAGCTGGAGGAAATCCCGCGCATCCTTCGTGGGGATGCGAAGCGAATAGACCACATCACGCGCCGTCGTCGGCAAGCCCCGCGCCGCCCGTGACCGGATCAGGCGGTCCACCTTTTGAAGCGTTCCGACTGTTTCTGAGCCGAACACCTGTTGCAATACCAGCGAGACGGACGCATTGAACTCTGGCAGCAGCCGTTCGACCCATTCGTATGCTTCGGGACAAATTATTTGTTCCGCACCTCGCCCGAGAATAATATGATAAAGGAGAGCAAGCGTATGCAGAGTCCAGGATATTCTGCGGACATATGCGCCAGGGAATTCGTTATCCCTCTCCGATTTAATGGCAAGATCGTCAAACATGGTTTTGAATTTTTCCAGCGCCATGTCGGATACTATGTATGTCTTATGCTTGATGCTCTTTATCAATATCTCCCATGTTTTCTCTATCCCGGATAGCATGTCGCTAGGAAATATTGCTTTTCCAATCATAGATCGTCTTTCACCAGCTCTTAATATTGCCCACCTCCAGAAGAATCCACCTTCAATATCTTTCTCAGTGACTTGCTTGCAGAACCTTCCTGGCGTTGCCATTCCAAGAAATCCAATAACTGGATATGGAATTTCAAGTTTCCCTCCTCCTCGCGTATTATGGGTTATCTTCTCGTGCGAATACGCCAAGAGAAAGTTTCTATACATTCCGTAGAGGAATCCTTTGGGGTCCTTGAGGCCAATGAAGAAGTCTGTCGCCTCGTCAACGATCAAAGTTCTTCTGTTCATTGATGGCTGAACATTAGTTACTTTTCCTTTGTGATCTTTTTCTTCTTTACCAGCCCATTCATACATGAATTCCGCTGTTGTTTGCGGGGCATCCCAAAATAAATCTTCCGGCTTTATTTCATCAGCAAGCATCTTGAGTGCGGCTTCGAGCGACCTTTTGATATGGTTTTGTATAAGCGACTTGCTTGCACCTGATTCCGCCAAGACTATCAGCCAGATTGCAACCTCGATCATATTACCAGCAGCGCAGACCGTGACTCCTTTCCTGATCAAGATCGTAGCAAGGAACTGTAAGGTCATAGCGAAAGCAATCTCCAGCGGTGCTTCGGTATATTGCTCAAATCGAGACACAATCTCTGCCAGCACTGATCCTGGCGGGGTGTACCGTTGGCCATCCCATTGCTTTACTTTCGGATCCATCAATAACAATTGGGAGATAGCCTGCTTGTCCTCCTTCTCGACGGTTGTGGAGTCGAGGACGGCCTTCAGCTTGCGGTCCATCTGCTGGCGCTTCTTCTTTATGCGCTTGGTGCTCTTTGACATGGCCTTACATCCTCGGCTCGCCCATGGAGGGAGCGATATTCTCCGGCTCAACCGGCTCACGCTTTTTCGAGGGACCCGTGATCTTCGCACGTCGAGCGGCCTGCTCGGCGGCCTTTTTCTCGATCCAAACCTCGACGTCCTTGACGCGCCAGAAGTTCCGCCGGCCCGCCGTCAAGGAGGGCATCGGGCAGAGATTCGCCAACCTATGCGCTACCGCCGTCTGGATCGCGGTAACGGTCCGCCCCAGCATTTGCGCGAGGTCTGCGGGTGAAAGAAGTTTTTGTTCGGTCTCAGACATGGACATTTCTCCTTAAAGTATTAGTCTGTGCCGATGAGGACGAGCACAGGCCAACTTACTGGGCCCAAAAAGCCGGAAATCATGCCCTCAAATTTCGACAAGTTTTCCCAGCCGAGTCCGACGCCAGACATGGCAAAACAGGCACTAGTCGAGAAAATGGCCAAGGAATTGGCCGAGGAACTCGAGAAGCTGGCCGCGAAGCTGACCGAGGGACAGACCGCTGAACTAGCCGCCCGGCTCCCGTCAAACGGACAGTTCGCCAGGTTTTCTCCATCAAATCCTACGCCAGACCGGGCGGATCAGGCGCTAGCCGAGGAGTTGGCCTCCCGGCTCCCGCCAAACGGAATGTTGGTAGGCCTGACGCCATATCAGGCGGGACAGGTCATCGCGGATTATCTCGACAAACAAATCTACGGCAGGAAAGGCCCGGAGTTGACCGAGGCATTGGCCGCCCCGCTTCGGGTCAGATCATGGCCAGCCTTGGACTCGGCGCTGACCCGACTAGCGTCTATCTTTCAAGCCATTCAAGAAGCACGCGACGAATTCAAAGACGCCCCTGAAACGTGCGACTGCTTCCGCTTCCAGATTCAGGCGCTACGTAAGCGATTCGTCGGGAAGCAGCGAAGCTCGGAGCCTGGCCGACTTACAAAGCTGGCCAAACAGCGAGCCAAGAAGCCCCAGAAGCCCACGCCGCAAGGGCAGTGTTCTCTCTGCTGGCGCACGGTCCCAAAACCATCCACCAAGCCGACCGTATGTCGTTATCACGATCTTCCGGCAACCCATCGGGATCGCGTCTGGCGGACGCGAATGGTCAACAAAGCTGAGCTGTTCTATCGAAAGATTTGTTCGGCCACGCCCAACTATAAAGACCTCCAGCGGTGCGGCGGGGACGTCGAGCAGGAGATCGTTGCCCTGGCGACGGGATCGAGCTTCCCCCAGGTCGCCGAGTTTTTGGGCGGCCACGCGGAAAGCCTACTTGATATCTGCAACCGGCTCGAGATTTGGCCCGAAGCGAACTCTTTCAATGGAAAAAAATACAACTTCCTCGGCCTTGTGCAAATATATGAGGGCATCCGCCGCGCGGAAGCTTGGCTCCAGATCGAAATGCAACGCAAGCCACGTCGTCCCCGCAAGAATCCGTAGGCTGGCGCGTTGCAAATTTGTTGCAACGAGTGCAACGGGGAAGGACTGGTTGACGATGGTACAGGCTGGTAAACTAATTGAAATTATTGACGATCAAAAAATAAAGCAAAGCAATTCGGGGGTATTTTTCGGCCTACGAATCCGTAGGCCGCAGGTTCAAATCCTGCCGGGCGCGCCAGGAAATTCAAGGGGTTAGGCCAAAGGGCTTAACCCCTTTTTTGTTCCACACTCAGATTTCTCCCCACCCTCTCCCCACTTTGAATATTATGTGGTCGGCTGAAGCTTTCGCTTCCTCTCATCGGCAGGAAAGCAAATAGCCCGCGTCTGTCAGGATAGCCTTGAACCACATCTAAGCCGTTCTGAAAATAAACCATGAGGGGAAAAAATCAAACTTGCCAGAATTGCCCTACAATCATTCCTATCGAAAAACTTGGGGCATCCTCCAAAACAAAAATCAGAAGAGAACCAAAGGAGCGAGATCGGCTTAAAGCCCATGCAGTGCGTCCAAACCCTTCTCGCTTTGGGATTCGCGTTTCATGGTTAGACCGCCAAAGAAGGTTTTGGGGACTTGGGTTTGGCGAGGGTCAGACGCTTTTCCAGCCAAGCCAGGAATAGCTCACGCTCGTAACAAGCCTTTCGCCCGGAGTAGAACAAACCTGCCGGACCAGTCCCCAAAGAGTCTTGGTTTGCCACGGTCCCGGCAGCAACAATATCACCAGTCAGCTTTGGAATGGCAGAACGTGCAAAGGTCGGCGGGAGATGGTCACGGAGAGCGGAAATTATTGTAGCTGTATCAGTTATAGAATTTATACACATGCTAAAGGATTCTCCACGACGGGCCAATAAATACATTTGGCCTGATAACTCCACTTATCATACAGATCAACACATTTTTGTCAAGAGAAAATTTCAGACACTACATATACTCTCTATCTATCCACATGTTGATCTCCTTTTCAAGTCGCATAGTGTTACCTGATATTAACAATATTCTTTGCTGTTGATAGACACAGATTCTTCTTTTGGTGTTTATCTGTAAACGATGTTGCAACAATTAAGATAAGTGCTGATAACTTCACACATACGTCAAACAAATTATGTGTCGATTGCAGGCCAGGAGCGACCTTGTGAACATAGTCTAAGATAGAGTTTACCTCTGTCATTTCATCCAAGTTCAGAGCTGCATTGCTATTCTTAAGATACTTCATCATAATTTTGTTGTTTATCATACCAGCCTCATTTTTGTTCATATTAGTATTTATACCTCGATATCATATGGCACATAAGACTTTTACAAAAAAGACGCTGGAACATTATCAAAAACTATTGTTCACGATAACACATTTTCAGATGGTGATGTTGTTTTCTTTGATGGTACTAACTATAATCTTGCAGTTGCTAGTGATAATGATACACTAGGACTTTGGATTGTAACAAAATGCACACCAACAAACTTTACAATAAACCAAGCTGGTTATATTGATGTAGATGGTGGAAATTTTGAAGCTGGCAACTATTACTTCTTGAGTGATACAAACATTGGCAGTATAACACCTAATGTATCTGGCATAGCTTATGAAAATCCACTTTTCTTTGCAGTGACACCAAATTCTGGTTGGATATTACCATTTCGTCCTAGTTCTTCGTCAGGTACTAATGAGAGCACCAATAAAGATACTAATATTCATACATCTCCTAACAGTGCTATATAATTTAGTGGATCACAAGTTATAGACAACAATACTAACAGTGTGGCTGTAAAGTTCAAATCGCTTATGACAGGTGATTACTCTTTACAGTATTCTCTTGTAAATGTTTTAGATCAAACACCTTCATTTTATCTTTCTTTGGTGTCTAAACAAGACTTATTAGGATTTACAGTCATATTCTCAAGCCCTATTGACAGTCCAAACTATCAGCTTCAATGGACTGCTACTCTCTTATAGGCATCAAACATACTGTTATCAGTCTATAACAGATCATGAATTCAACATTAAGTAAGGTTATGCGCCCCTGACGAGGCGCATAACCACTTATCTTTTGAATTGATGGGATTAAATCTGTTATAGGTTGATGACAACAGTGTATACAACAAATGGAACATGATGAATTGAACGGCTGCCGTTCAATGAATAGATTTCTGGCCTTTGCTCTTTATTACTCTATAACACTTATAGACTTTTAGAGCATAACACTTAACGACAGTTAGTGTAAAACACTTAATGTAATTAGTGTACATCCCACACTCGCTTCGCTCGGTGGCATGTACACGAACTTCGTCAATTTCACTGGACCGCTTCGCTCAAATGACTCGAAGACTCGTCATTTGCCAGTGAACTCGACTCCGTTCTCTCTTTAATCTCTCTTAAAGAGATAACAGAGCGGATCATAAATGATCCTGAATAGGATTCTTATCTATCATACAAAAATTCATTTGTCAAGTGTGTAGTATTCACAACGGTTCCCAGGTGTGTCAAAGACGTTAGAAATTTAAGTGCATCTTTACTTAACAATATCAATACATTATCAGCATATTCCAGATTAGACATACACAATCCTCGACTACAGATAGAGTATTAGTATATCAATTCAGCTACATAATAAAACTCTATAAGATTAAACAGCCAACATCTTACAGATACAATATATTCATCCATGACATCACTACCAAACCTGCTACAGTCTCAAGAACTTCAACCAACAAATTTTACAAAAGAATCTAGCCAACATAGGATCAGAACATTTATGCTGTGGGGTCCACGGTTCAAGCGTGTAGAGTCGAAAGACGAAGAGCCAAGCCTCTCTTATCCTCTGAAAAACCTCTCCGCTTCCTCAAGTTCAGTTTCCAGCACACCAAGCTTTTTATCCTTCGCTGTGACACTCACCCGAATCTTGCGCTTCATCCTGAGCAGCAAGAGCAGCAAGCTTTGCTTCCAGTCGAGCCAGCAATTCCACGCTGGGGATGCCAAGGGCATGGGCAATGACGAGGAACGTATTCAGGCTGGGCAAATGATCTCGCGTTTCCAAAAAAGAAATGAATGATCGGGCGCACCCAATCTCATCGGCGAGCGCCGTCTGTGAAAGGCAAGCTTGGCCCCTGGTCTCTTGCAATATCTGAGCGAACGCTTCCGCCAAATGGGGAATTTCCTTCATCTACAAGCAAATAGCAGTGCCTTGACAAGAAGGCACTTGTCGCCTAGTAAACAAGGCATCACAACCGGGAACGATTAGACGAACGGATTTGTTCGGAAGGTCAATACACCTTGTCAGTGAAAAATAGACAGGAATCTCAATAACTACTAAAGATTATTGGAGGATTCTATAAAATGTCCCTCGTGCGGTCGCTCTGACCATGTTTTCAGGTGTGACAGATGTGGTGAGATACGTTGCGCCAGCGGGGCTTGGGGGTGTCGCGTGCGCCCGTGAGGGCAGGCTACCGTTGCTGCGCTTCCTCTTCCAAGGCATCAATCAATTCTCCAGGCTTGACCCCTACCGCTCTCGCAATCCTGAACAACATATCAATGTTCGGCCAGCGCCGTCCAACTTCCATCATTCCAAAGAAGCCAACACTCACGCCCATCCGGTCGGCCATTTGTTCCTGCGTAAGACCTGCCTTGTGCCGAAATCGTCTCAAGACGGAATGAAAATAGCGGCGTGTTATCTCCTGATTTTCTTCCATTCGCTAACGATACGCGCCCAAGGCTTATTTTTTTACAGCGCATACGTTGCAAAATTCTATCTCATAAGATAGAAGCGAATGGCCCTGGGATGGCAAGCAAGGAGTCGTTTTTCCTGCGGAAATCAAAGGGAATATGATAACCTGTAAAATCATTGGAGGATTTTATGAAATGTCCTTCGTGTGGTCGCTCTGACCATGTTTTCAGGTGTGACAAATGTGGTGAGATACGTTGTGCCAGTGGGGCTTGCACTGGTGGAACTGGCAAAGTGAGAGGTGCTGTCTCAAGCGGTACGTGTTTGGCGTGTGGAAAAGGAAAATATAGAGAAATAAAGTAGTTATAGAGTGCACTAGACGGCTATTTTGTGGTCTAGTGCGCTTTTCATATTTTCAGTATTTTACTATGAATTTAATGGCTTAACTTCATTGGAGTATTATATGAAATGCCCTTCTTGCGGTAGAACAAAAGGCAAAGTGTATCGCTGTAGTAACATCAGTTGCCGTGAAATACGTTGTTCACATATTGAGTGCACTGGTGGAAATGGTAAAAAAGGAAAAGCTATCTCTGAGGGTACATGCAAAAAATGCGGAAAGGGCAGATACAACAAGGAATATACAATATCAAATTTTGAAAGAGATGAACGGGAAAGACAAGAGATACAAAGAGCAAAGCAAGAAAATATTAAACATAGAGATGAATATAACAAGAAAGTTGAACAAGAAAAAACAATACAAGCACAAGCATCTAAGCAGAATATAGAAAACAAAAAGCCAGAAGAGGAACAATCAACGATAGAGCAAAAATCGAGTAAAAAGAATTATCTTCGTAATATCGTGCTTATTGTTATATTGGCCATCATTGTTAAATTTATAGAATACTTGTTTTCTCGATAACACAACCTCTATCCTTGAAAAGCAAGGAGTAACAGCATGATTTACGAAGTCTTCGGCCCTTTTGAGCTTCCATACAGAGAAGGGATTGTCCTTAAAGGTACTCGTGGTGTCCCACCTAAAAAAGATATGATGGCTCAACTCAATGACTTTTGGGATAAAGTGGAAAATGACCACATAGGTTTATCAGAGGCCTGTGGATGTTATGTTTTCTCCATAAGGGCGGCCAAAGGATGCAAGCCTTGGTACATTGGCAAGGCGTCGAAGCAATCATTTAGAAAGGAATGTTTCACAGCGGATAAGATATTGAAATATAAAGGGGTGGCAGATTCCAAGCATGGGACTCCCCTGCTACATTTTATAGCACGGATGACAGACGGAAACAAATTCTCCATGCCCTCAAAAACAGGAGCGGGACACCTGGACATCGATTTTTTGGAAAGTGAACTCATCCGTCTCGGGCTTGAAAGAAATGCGGACATAATAAACTGCCAAAGAACGAAGATGCTTAAAGACATCTTTGTTCCTGGAATATTTAACCCGAAACCGGGAAAACTTCATCCAGCGGCGCAAAGCTTACGAGATATTCTCCTAAAGTAGTATTAACCTTTAAGAATTATTGGAGGACTTTCAGCAATGAAGACTCTTTCTTCGTTCGTTATCGTTGTTGTGTTGTTGCTTGGAGTCGTCTCAAACAGTGTAGCGGAAAACAAAGCAACAACTGGTCTCTATGATAATATTCAAAATCTTCTTGCTGGTGCTACAATTAATGAAGCTGGCGCTAACATGGCAATTGGAATAGTATTTGCGTGTCTCGATGAAGACAAAGGAAATAATGTCCAAATATCAAGGGACATGCTCAATAGTGATAATGATTTTAAAAAGATATTTTCTACTATTGCTCATTATTATGAAAATCATCAGGAATCAAGAAACATGGACCAGCGTACATTTGTAATTACGGCGCTGAAAGGTTCGTATCCAGCAAAAAATCCAGCCTTAAAAGGTAATCCAACAGGTTTTGGCGTTTTACCAATCAAGAAAGTATGGGAATTTGACAAACTTCCAATGCAAGTGAGAATAAGAGGGGCAAATCAAGTAGCAATGTTTGATAACATGTTGTTTGGATACTATATTGGAATCAGAAATGCTGAAAATTTTATTGTCCCTGATGAAGACAGCAATGTGAAGAATATCGTTTACAATGTAATACTAAACTACATAAAAACACATCCAGAATCATTATTGGAAAGCAAAGACACGTTCTTAGACCCAGCACAAATAGCTCCTAGCGTTGTAATAAAAGCATTGGAAGCACGTTACCAACGGAGTAACTAATATCCAACAATTTTAAGCTGTCATCCTAAACTACACAACAATCTAAACATGGAGATAGCTCTAATGAAGTCTGTCATTACAATCTTGGTTATTCTCTTGATGTCGTCTGTTGCATTTGCTCAAGATGGAAGCCTGACAGGGACATACAAGTTCAATACAAAAGAAGGGACATGGGGAGAACTGGTATTTCTTGAACAAATGGTGCAAACCCAAGAAGGGAAGAGTGTTCAAGGTGCAAGATTTACTTTGGACCTCAATGAGCATGGCGGTTACGGAGGTTATCTCCCTGATACAGACGCTAAGGATCATCGTATTGGTGCAGTATTTGCTGTAAAAATCAGCGATTCAAAATATATGTTCAAAGGAAAGGTCGATGATGGAATATGTGCTCTCATTTTTGATTTTTCAAAGAATGAGACTGTCAAAATAATAGCAGGAGAAGGAGGATGTGATGCGTTTGGCCCTGGTAATGATGGAGGGGCATATTTTAACAAAACTTTCAATAACAGAACCTTCAAAAAGACTTCTGACAAGGCAGTGTTCAAATAGTCGCTTCTCCTAAGTCGCTATCTCCGACGGGATGCACAAAAAGGCGTTAGGACGAATCCTAACGCCTTTTTCATATCTGAAACCCACTCACAACTTACAGCTCATCCTGACGCATGTGGTGAAGGTCTGTTTTTTAAGGTCCAAAACGCCGCGTCAATCCTCGATAAAAATGACCCACCTACCCGTGAACCCGCTTCACTTCTTCGCGCCCCGGCCCTGGCTGGAGATTTCGCGTTTCATGGTTAGACCGCCAAAGAGAGTTTTGGAGACTTGGCCTTAGCGAGGGTCAGACACTTTTCCAGCCAAGTGAGGATGCACGGCGTATGCGTCCGGGTTCATCTCGCCAGCCGCTATTGCCAGAGCTTCCTTGGCTCCTTGAATGATTTTGCTACCGTTTTCCATGCTCTTGCCCTTAGCCAGCAAGGTTCTCCAATCAGCATTCAGCGCCTTGGCGAGCCTTTTTGCCATCTCTTTGCCTACAGCCCGCCGCCCATGCTCCATGTGAGAAAGGTTCTGGACGCTGATCCCGGCCAAGTCCGCCAGTTGTTTCTGCGTCATGTTTTCCCGGTAGCGTAGGCCTTTAATCCTATCGCCAGCATGGGAATCAGGAAATACCTCTTCCAGTGTAAGCCAGTCTTTTTCGCCCATATCATACCCCGGCCAGCACTTCGGCGGCATACTGATTCAGGCTCTTGCCGCTGGTTTGAGCTTTCACCGCCAAGCGGGCATGAATCGCCGGGTCAAGACGAAGAACGAACTTGCCGGAATAGGGCTTGTTGGGTTCCTTACCTGTGGCGGCACAATGCTCCAAATAATCGTCAACAGCCTCTTCAAAGGCTGTATGGATTTCCGTCACGCTCTCGCCCTCATAAGTAATTATGTCGCGTATCCCGGCAATGCGCCCGAATAGGCAATTATCTTCTTCGCTGTATTCCACCGTGCCGAGATATCCTTTATAGGTCATGGCGTTTTTCATGGCTTTACTCCAATGTTTTCAAGAAATTCCCGCGCTGCGGTCACTTGATAGACCCGTGCCGTCTTCGGTTTGTGCGGCCTGTGAAAAGCTACTGTCTCACCCTTCGCATCGAACTTGACGCGGGAGCCATCGCCCTCTGTTGCGATTGCACCGGCGGCGATCAAGAGAGCTTCCAGGTCCGACCATGACATTTCCCCTTGGAACCGGAGAGCCGAATACGGCTTGCAGGGTCTTCTTGTGTTTGCTGTTCATATAGTATCTCTTCTTAGTATCAAGTCAAGGCCCTACGCTTGCGCCTTCTGAAATGGAACAACCTTGTCTGTTAGTGGTTCGCTTTTGGCCTCCAGAGCCGCCTCAAAGGCTCGCGTGGCCCTTGCAGCGCCTTCGGGGCTCAAGTGGCCGTAGCGGGCGGTCATGGACGGCGTTTTGTGGCCCATCAGCTTGCCAAGCGTGTAGAGGTCGGTCCCGGCCAAGACGTGCCAGCTTGCAAAGGTGTGCCGAAGCGTATGGAAACAAACTCGTTCTCTGGCGTCTGCACGGCCAGCGTTGAGCCCCAGGCTGTCCACGGCTCTTGCAAATGTCTTACTGATAGCCACATGCTTGCGTTCGGGGTCGCCAGCATGAATGGCTCTGGCCGGAAAGACCAACCCCGCAACGTCGCGTCGCGGTCGCCCCTCAAGCATCGCCTTAACTGCGCCAGTCACGCGCACGACGCGATCACCATGCTTCGTGTCCAAGAGCGTCAAGAGTCCCTTGGAGAGGTCAACATTGTTCCAGGTCAACGCGGCAATTTCCCCGGCACGTAAGCCACAATGGAGCGACAAAAGGGCCATGTCCCGAACATCCAAACTCATCTTGCCAAGAATTTCCAAGAGGGTTTCAGCCTCGGAGTGTTCCAGGTAACGCAACCGCGCATTGTTCACCTTCGGCTTCTTCACCAGCTTGGTAGGAGATTCGCCGTCATAAAATCCCGTATGGCGAGCATAGTTGAAAACCTGGCGGACCACGGCCAGAGCATATTCAATGGTGCGAGGCTTGAGCCCGGCGTCAGTCATGGCGCTTTTCAGCCGATCCAGATCAACCACGCCAATTTTTCGCAAGGGTCTATCGCCGATGGTCTTGGAAATCCAAAGTCGAAAAAGGGACTCTTCACGCTCGAAAGATCGGATATTCTTGTCGCGGGAGGCATGAGGGGCATAGTGCGCTGTGAAGAACTCGGAGAAAGTCAGGGCTTCGCGGGTTCGTTGTTCTTCAACCTCTTGTTGAACTTTCCGCTTCTCTTCCGCCAATGCCCTTTTTTCCGCCAGTGATTGAGCCCCCTCCCCTGTGGTATGAGCCCTCTTGATATTCGCCAGTTCAGTAGCGGCCATCTGTTCAGTACAACCCTCGGAAGCCCAGCCTACGCCCTCTTCGCGCCGTATTCCATTCACTTGCGCCCGAATGGCAAAATACCTGTCAGGCTTAATTCCATGTTTTCGGGTGGGATGTTCATAGTACCTGACGCCCGGATGTTTTGAAGGAAGCCACTTTACAGCCATTTTTCTCTCCCCACTCTCTCCCCATTTTGCACTTGAAAGAGAGTGTTTTCGGGTGAAGCTCTATGAAGATACTTTAACCATAAAATGGCTGTTGTCAACGGTTTTGTGAAATTTAGTGAAGACGAGTGAAGGTTTAGAAACGGACTACGAATCCGTAGGCCGCAGGTTCAAATCCTGCCGGGCGCGCCAGGAAATTCAAGGGGTTAGGCCAAAAGGCTTAACCCCTACTTGATTTTTTGCCACAAAGATGGCGCATCGATCGCGAGAGTGGACAGGACGCTTACCGCACGGCTGGCCGGGACAAAACGCGGCGTGGTCCAATCCGGCTTTTAAGAAGAGTGGCTGCTGTGCCGGGCGCCGCAAGTACAGGAGCCCGAGGTGTCATCATGCTTGTTCCCGTCCTCCTTCTTGGCAAGATAGAAGCCGAAGCCGGCGACACACAGAACAAAAATTGTGGATGCTATCCAAGCGGATGTCATGGCTTTCCCTCCAATTTTTGGGTCAGTTTCAAGCTGCCGATCAAGGTTATCGCAGCCACAAAAAGACCCCAAAACGTCCGTCCCTGGAAAAGACCGACGGCAAAGGCCGCAACGCTTACCTTTTCCAGCCAGTCCGCGATACGTTTCAGCATTGCCGCCTCCTGTAAAAAAATATTCACTTTGAATATTTTTGTCCAGTCTTGAGGCGATCAGTTCGTTCCCGCCCTTGATTTCCAAGGTTCGGAGTCAGTTCTTCCTAGCTACCGCGCCCGGAAATGGGAGCGGAATCCGTAGGCCGCAGGTTCAAATTATGCCGTGATATCCATTAAAATCAATGGGCTATGCCAAAAAGCTTAACCCCTACTTGATTTTTTGCCACAAATATGCTGCGCGCACCGCTATGCCCTCCTTCGTTCATGATGATGCCGGGTATCCAAAAAGCCAGCCCGCCAAGCAATGCGTAAACCCACTTGCGTTTCATCAACGACCTTTCCGATAATATCAAAGCACAGGTTGCTATGGGTCTGTCCGACAGCGCGATTCAGGTTGCTTTTTTATGGAAAGCACCTGCCCGGAATCACTGTCGATGCTCGCGGCAAAGCAAAATAATTCCATTGGCCCAGAAGCTTGACGCTTATCAGAAGATGTGCCTCCAACATTGACAATGAGTTCATTATTCTTCCACGAAACAAATGTGAGCATGTAAAATTCGATATTTCTTTTTGGGCCTATTTTTCTCGCCACTGCCGATCGCAGAAGTTTGTCTGTTTCAGCTTCTCCCTTTTTACCCTCTGATGAAAACAAGAGTACATGATCAGTGCCCGCCAGCGGCTCATTGATAACAAGAATTCTTTGGCTGTCGCGTCTCCAAATGACATACGCATCTCTTTCCAGAGTAAAGAGATGTCATCCCTTTCCGTCAGTAAGCCGACGAACAACAACTGGCGAATGATTCTCATCGTCTGTGAATATTGGGTGAACCACGATCCGGAGCTTCCCATCAGGAGACTCCACTGTTGTCTTGCCGCTCCAGTTGAGTAATGTCGGACGATAGAGAGACTGAGCCGCAACTCCCTTCTTCTTAACCCACCCGGATTGGCATTTCTCCGCCTTCTGCCAGGCTAACCAGTCCCCTGGCGCAGCACCGCATGGGCCATCCGGGCCGCTGTAATAGACCTTGTACCACTCGTTACGCTCATCGCAGATATAGACTCCCTGTCCGGACTGAAGTCTGCCTGCCTTGCGAAAGTTGTTGCCTGGTCCGGACCGGGCAAGCACAGCGGTTTTCTCGGAGCTGACTTTCACCTTCGGAAAATTATATATATAGGCGGTTGGATTCTGCGCAATTCCCCATGCTGGACAAGCCACTATCAATACAAGAGATACTGTAATGATGAGTCGCGCATTCACTTGCGAAGTCCTCTTGAGTCGCATGGAATAGCCGGTCTGCCGGGCTAATATCCTGTGAATTTGTCTTTTTTCGTTTTGCGCCCGCCGGACCAGGATTACGTCACTTCTCGTTATTTCCCAGCCACCCCTTGCGCCTGAAGAACAACATCATCCCAAGCGCGATCACGCCCATCACGCCAAGCAGGCCAAAATAGCCGTACTTAAAATCAAGCTCTGGAATGTTCTTGAAATTCATGCCGTAGATGCCGGCCAGAAAGGTGAGCGGAGTAAAAAGACTGGTGAACATGGCCAGCACCTTCATGATCTCGTCCATCTTGAGGCTTATGTTGGAGAGGTACAGTTCGGCCATGCCGTTTAACATGTCCCGAAACGTCTCCACCGTGTCCATGACCTGGATGGTATGGTCGTAAAGATCGCGCAGGTAATAGGAGGTATTTTCCGTGATCAGTTCCAGTCCTCCTTTTTCCAGTCTGGCAATGACCTCGCGCATGGGGAAGATATACCGACGCAGGAAGAGGGCCTCCCGGCGCAAGCCGTGCAACGCCTCCAGCTGGCCCGCTTTGGGCCTTGCAAGGAGCATCTCCTCAATCTCCTCAATGTCCTCGCCCATGCGTTCAAGCACCACAAAGTAGTGGTCGACCACGGCGTCCAGCAAGGCGTACAACAGGTAATCCGGTCCAAGCGACCCTATCTTGCCCTTCTGGGAGGTGAGACGCTTTCGCACCTCTCCGAACACATCATTTCCGGGATGTTCCTGAAAGGTAAGCAAATAGCGTTTGCCGAGTATGAAACTGACTTGTTCTTGTTCAACATGGCGCTCCTTCTCGTTATAGGTGAGCATCTTTACCACGACGAACAGGCCGCCGTCGTGGAGCTCCTCCATTTTAGGGCGCTGGCCGGTATCGACGATATCCTCAAGCACCAGGGGATGCAGTTTGAACACTTCTCCCGCCTGATTGTTCACAGCCATATCATGAAGGCCGTCGATGTTGACCCAGGTGATTTTCGTTCCCTCGCCGAAGCACGCGCACTCCTCCAGGGATCTGGGTGTGGAGACTTCGGCCCCGGCGGCGTCGTAGGTGATCATCTCAATGCTGACTGGCCCCTCGCGTTTTGGCCCCACATAGAGGGGAGACCCTGGCGCGCGTCCGGCGGCGCGGCTGCGGCGACGAAGATTTTCAAACAATGTGGTTCCGTTGAAACGCTTCTTCATAGGATTGTCCTGTATGCCGTGTGGTCAAAAGCCCGTACCCGCTTCCTCCAGAGGGGGCAAGGCTCTTGCGAACGAAGCTTCTTGTAACCCCCCTCCCCTTTTTTCCGACTAATGGTTGAATTCCGGCTTTCCCGGCGCGCGCCTTGTGACCCGCAAGGAAAGCGGGTAAGAACAATAAAATTCACCGCGTCTGGATCGATAACCGTATAAGTGTAAGGAATGCCCATGTCCCCAAATATGCTGCCCGGTCCAAACGGAAACGCGCGCCGCCCCGGCGGCTTCGTAAAGCTCGCGCTCCTCATTGTGCTTGTGCTTCTGGCAGGGAGCGCGTGCAAATCATCCGGACCGGCGGGCAACAAGCCCGGCGCCTTCAAGACCAGCGTCACCGCGGCCAAGGCCCAGGTACAGGATGTCACCCTGTCCCTTTCGGGGCTAGGCTCCGTCACTCCCGAAAACGTCGTTTCGGTGCGAAGCCGGGTGGATGGCGAGCTTATGGCGGTCAAGTACCAGGAGGGCCAGATCGTCCACCAGGGCGACCTGCTGGCCGTCATCGACGAACGCCCTTTCAAGGCGCAGCTTGAGCAATTTGAGGGACAGCTCGCCCGCGACGCGGCCCAGCTCGCCAACGCCCGGCTTGACTTGAACCGCTATCAGGGTCTCGTCAAGACCGGCACCATAGCCAAACAGCAGTTCGACACCCAGGTGGCCTTGGTCCGCCAGCTCGAAGGCACGGTCAAATCCGACCAGGGGCAGGTGGACAACGCCAAGCTCCAGGTCGCGTTTTGCCGCGTCACGTCCCCGCTCGCCGGCCGGGTGGGCCTTCGCCCGGTCGATCCGGGCAACATGATCCAGGCGTCCAACCAGATTCTGGCCACCATCACGCAGTTGCAGCCCATCACCGTGATATTTAGCCTCCCTGAGGACCAGCTGCAAAGAGTCCTGGACAGGATGCGCTCCGGCAACCCGTTAACCGTCGAGGCCTATGACCGGGCGCAGCAGACAAAGCTTGCGACAGGCACCCTTTTGACCATGGACAACCAGATCGACCAGACCACCGGAACAGTCAGGCTTAAGGCCCAGTTCGACAATAGCGATTATCGGCTGTTCCCCAACCAGTTCGTCAACGCCAACGTCCTGGTGGACACCCTGAAAAACGCCCTGACCGTGCCCACCGCCGCCGTGCAGCAAGGGGCGGGGAATGCGGTCCTGGTGTATGTGGTGAAACCCGATTCCACGGTGGAAATGCGAACGGTGGAGACGGGCGAGCGCACCGGCGGCATAACCGTGATCCGCAAGGGTCTCGCCGAAGGGGAATCCGTAGTCATCGAAGGCGGCGAGAAGCTGCGCGACGGCGCGCCCGTCTCGGTCAAGGGAGAGGGCGGCCAGCCTGAGGACAGCGGCAAGGATGTGGGCGCGCCGGCCCAGGTCCCGAGTGAAAAACCGGGCAAAGACGCCGACACGCCCCATAAGAAGGGCGCAGCGGCCCATCAGGGCGGCGAATGAGCATTTCCAGCCCCTTTATCGAGCGTCCCGTCGCGACGACGCTCCTCATGGCGGCGATCTTGCTGGCGGGCCTGGCGGCATATATGCAGCTGCCCGTGTCCGCGCTCCCCGAGGTGGACTACCCGACCATTCAGGTGCGCACCTTTTATCCGGGGGCAAGTCCGGAGGTGATGGCCTCGTCGGTCACGGCCCCCCTGGAGCGCCAGTTCGGCCAGATGCCCGGCCTCTCGCAAATGAGTTCGCAAAGCTCCAGCGGCTCCTCCATCATCACCCTGCAATTTACCCTGGAGCTGCCCCTTGATGTGGCCGAGCAGGAAGTCCAGGCGGCCATCAACACCTCGTTCACTTTCCTGCCCAAGGATTTGCCCAACCCGCCGGTCTACAGCAAGGTGAATCCCGCCGACGCGCCGATCTTGACGCTCGCGCTCACGTCCAAGTCCCTGCCGCTGCCCAAAGTGGAGGACCTGGCCGACACCCGCTTCGCGCAAAAAATATCGCAGCTGCCTGGCGTTGGCCTGGTGAGCTTATCCGGCGGCCAGCGTCCGGCCGTCAGGGTGCACGCCAACCCGGCGGCTCTGGCCTCCTACGGCCTGACCCTTGAGGACCTGCGCTCAGCCAT
>Ga0123354_10000850_pt1 | contig 33830 bp, 22 predicted proteins | sample TergutLab28metaG_2_FD_97872 | JGI IMG/M metagenome (GOLD analysis project Ga0123354, IMG submission 97872) | Labiotermes labralis P4 segment gut microbial communities from Petit-Saut dam, French Guiana - Lab288 P4 | ecosystem: Host-associated > Arthropoda: Insects > Digestive system > Gut ... | reverse complement strand
TAAATAAAAAAAAAAAAAAATTATTATCCAAAAAATTTTTTGGGGTTTAAAGGACAGGCCAAGCCCCCCTTGGGGGGGGGGGGGGTGCAAGAGAGAAAATGCCCCTCCAATATTTTTTTACCTAATACAGGGTTGGGCAATGAAACGGGAAAATTACAAAACATAAAAAAAAAATCGACACATGAATTTTTTATCTGTTTATTGGCCATAAACGAAAAGCATATGAATAGCCATTTTGAAAATTTATGTTTTGAAATTAATGCCCTCAAGATGGCTTCCGTTTCGGACTTCTCTCAAACGCCTCTCTCACCCTCTCAATGTTCTCTGGAGTTCGCACAATTTTTTGACTGCCGCCTCTTTTTTTAAATGTTGATTCACTCACTTCAAAGTTGTCTACCCATGTGTTTATCGCATGGTTTGATGGAACCGGTCGGTTACGCGGAACATTGAAATGAGTGCGGAATGTGCGCCGAGCCTGCACCAAACTCTCTCCATTTTGATAATAAGCCTTAACGGCGAAAGTACGCTCCTCACCCGTCCACTGCTGCATTGCTACTAAATGGTAGGAGCTACAGAAGGGGAGAGGTTAGTTCCCCACCTCCCCACTCTACTACAGTGAGCCCAACCTCCCCTTACTTTTTTCCCCTTTCATTGCCCAACCCTGTACAAAACACTGCAGTGTGAACCAGATCATATCTGTTGCTATACAACACACAAGGAAGAAACAAAATTCTTCCTACAAAGCAGGCATCTCCTCCTCCCCTTCACAATGTTCTACATGAAGATGAGAACAGAGAAAGTATGTGAAATGGTAGTATTGATGGTCAACATAAAGAGCAACAATGTGGACTTGGAGTTATGACAGAATGAATATGAAGATTAGTTTTCTGTAATGTTATGCAGTACAGTTTAGTAAAAAGTTGCCTGAACATCAGTACATATTGAACAAACCATCACACTGTAATCTTAGTATCAATTTCTGTCATTGCAACTGCAAACCTCTCATTGTTCACCTTGCTGCTTACTGACCATCACTGAATAATCTGTACCAATATCCATTATCCACTCATATAAGTAGCAACATTGCTACATCACAAGATAGCAGCAAACATAAAATATGTCACTATTTACAACAGCCACTCTCAACTGATGCAGATAAGCTCCTGAGAATGGAACTTGTCCGTGGGTAATAACAGGAACAATGATACAGAGAAATTAAAAACAATCATAAGACTCAAAGAATAGCATCTGAAACACACTACAAATTAAAATCTTCAAAACCATAAAAAAAGCCAGGAACTCAAACTAATGAGACCATAGACACATCATACAGAACCATAACACTCATACATTGAATATCCAAACACCACTAACACCAACTGTGGAGAAGCTGTAAATCTCTATGAGATCAAATATATTACTAAGACAGTTAATTCCTGATCAAAGGGTGCTAGATGGGAGAAATTTCAACCCTGGGTCAGCTGATATGACTTTGTAAACATGCAGCATAGACTTCTTTCTAAGCTGTATGTACGGGGTCCAAAAGGTTAGGTGCATCTTTCCTGAAGACAGAAGCAGAACCAGCTTCCAAAATGTGGTGTTTCAGTGTTTTAAAATCTATTAGATTATGGACAAGGTCCAAGAAGAGAAGACTGTCTCTACACATTTTATGTTCAATAATATTTTTAAAAAATTGTGCCATTATGAGATAATGTGGAAAAATGTTGTAGAAGATACCTAAGGCTACAAACACACACACACACACACACACACACACACACACACACACACACTTGGAATATATAATGCTTATTGCTCTTCCACTGCAACAATGTTTGCATGAATGTGCCTCATACATTTCCTCTCTTGTCACTAACTACCTGGAAAAAGAGAAGGTGTCTCCTTCTGAGGTGTAACACATGTACAGAGTTCAACTTACAATAAATGAGAGTGCTGCAATGAAGAGAAGGATAAGCAGACAGAACCTGCAGCTAAATGTGGATCCAGAACAATGGCAAATTCTGATACTGCTCACATTTTTGGATCTAAATTTTTTCAGAGGTGAAAGAATGCGTATGACCAGTCTTGAACACAAGGCATTTGGGAAAGTGTAAAGAAGCTTACTCCTAGATAAATGTTAGCTCTGTAACAGCCATGAAACATGGCACTTGCCTGAGCTAGTCCAAGGTCAGGTAACCACTCACTGGAGACCCAGGTGTGACCAAGCTGGGCAATGCAGGGATACCGCACAAGTGCTGGATGCCTGTGCTCTTCAATGGCCAACCGCAGTTTCTTTCGATGCATTGGGTGTGTGATACCCAGTCCCACCTCCAGTTCAACATCACTGAGCTCCAGAAGCACCTGCAAACACATGCGTGCACACACACACACACACAGTAATCACCACTATAGCCCTAACATGATGCAGTGTCCCATTACACAACATCCATAGCACTTAACATGTCCCAAAATTTATTTCACCTTTAAATACAATCACACTATTATTGACTAAGGGAAATATAATTTGACCACCTGCTTTAACATTCAAGAATTCCGCATTTTGTCCATGAAGCATATTTGTGTATTCTGTATTATTTTCATACTAAACAGCAATTATCTGCATAATAAGCATCAACCACTTATAATTAGCCTTGGGGAATGTGACACCATGTGTTTTACCCAATAGGTACCAGTAATGTACGAGAACCCACTGCCTACATACTCAGGTAGGAAAACTCTTTTCCATCCTGATGATGAAGGCAGCAGGTCCATCTGAAACACAACGAAGCACAATACTTTTATATCATATTACATGACTTACAACCCACACAACTGTAATTTTAAATCTACTTCCATCTTCAGTTGAAAAGGACCATTGACTCAGATTTGTACTAACATGGCCATCTGTGCTCCCCACTTTTACCTGAGAAGAAGCAGATCTAAGTTTAAACGTTTTGTGTTGTTTGTAATACTAGACGATGGATAATATCCAGAAACCCAGTAATCTTAAGAGCTGAGTTGACTCTGAACCCTATAATCAAATGTATTTGTCTATCCAATGGCAAACAAGGTCCTTTCAGTAACAGTGTCAGAACTCGCCTTGCCACTCTTAACATTCTCAGCACAACGAGGGCCATACTGGGGCATGCCAAGTGCAATCTCAAGCCAGGCCAACACGGTGGGGGCTCGCCAGCGCTCCATTGGAATGGAAGCAGCTTCTCGCAATAACCGAAGCTTCTCTGCGTATCCTTCCTCTGTCAGTGGTGACCAGCTGCGGTATGGGTCTACTGCTTCTGTGGAATAGGTTATGCCACATTAGTTACAACTTTATGTACATATTTTAACACGATTTTCAGATACTACAGTCATAAGATTTAGAATTCTTTCATTTCTCATGAGATATACCTGGTCAAAAAAAGTCAGAGCTTATCTGTTTACAAAGACCCATTGCCTGGTGTAACTAGACAACTGTAATACAAAAGGAATGAACAGATGGTGTTAGTTAATTTGCAACTAATCATAAAGTCCCATTCCAAACTAAGGGTTAATTCATCATACATATAACATGCTACACAACATTAAAACAAACACTGAAAATATATGGTTATAGCAAGAGTTTGATGCAACAGATAAATTTAGTCTTCATGAACACTCATTGTTGTTTAGGAACCCATAAGAACTGTAGATACTAGGCTAGGAATGACATACAAGAAATTTATTCTTATTTTCAAGAATGTACATTTTGGCATATTCAAAATTCTCAAAAGAACGTTCAACAGTGAAAAACAGCAATGGAGTTTTCTTAAAAATGTATAAGGAGATGCATTAACCAGCTGAATAACTACCAACTGCTAAATTATGCTGTTTTATGGATTTAGTAAACTGTACCAACTTCTACCAGATATTCATGGACAATAAGATGAATTCATACAAAACTGTCATGTATGTGTTAGAGTTTTACAGCAGATATCTCAAATATACATTCCTCTTTTATCACCCATGGCAAAAGAATTCTATATCTTTAACATACATTAATTGATGACATGCTGTTTGAAATGTGAGGTAATAGAAGAGACAAAAAAACCTGAATAAAGGAATGTGGCAACACAGGAATATTAAGCACATTGTTTAAACACACTAAAAATGCACACAAAACAAGGTTGATTGAAAGTTCTACCAACAAGCTGATTTCTTTGGAACATGTATTTAACGTTTCTTCTTACAGTATTTTTAATTCACAATGAAGTTGTGTGTTTGTGAGCCATTGTTTTTTTGAGTCTGCTTCAAACATAACCTTCTTGTCACACTGTCTACTTACAGAAAATTTTGAGGGAATATTTAAATCATATTTTTAATATCTAGACTATTTAACAATTTTACTTTAAACTAAGTAAGTACACTATTTCTCGTCATGGCACTTGCCAAAATATTTAATTATACTTGCTTCTGGGATGTGACACTGTGTATTCTGGTATAAATTTACCATAGTTTTAGAGGAACATGCTGCCTACGTCTTAAGGATAGAGTAGGCCATGGGAAAAACCTAGGTAAGATATATGGACAGGGTAAAAGGACAAGTTTTGTCAAATTTTTCTCCATGGCTTACTCTTCTGCTCTGATGACGGAGGCAGCACACTCCCCAGAAAGTCAGTAAACATGTAACACACTACATGGCGTCACATGCAAGAAAACAATGTTTTTCACAGTCACAGCTGTTAGAACCTCAAATCTAGCAGGATATTCAAAATTAAACATAAAAGTGAATAAGGAATGCCCACTACACTTCAGTTCAGAGTCTTTTGTTTTTCCATCAGCTATCTAAAAAACAAAACATTACAACGAGCAAAACCATAACTTCACCTGTTGTTTGGTATGAGTATGAAACTTGATCTGTCACATAAAAAGATGAATATACACGGAGGGTGTTTCAGAACAGATGCGTTGGGGAGTATTCGGACCATGAGGGTGGAAGTAAAGACTGCGTGCGTGGGGTGGAGCATGTAGAATGCACTCATGGATAAGCAAATGCACAGAGGTTTTTGGTGGGAACGCATGAAGGTAAAAGACTGCTTGGTAGACCTAGGTGTAGATAGGAGAATTATTTTGAAGCTTGAAAAGGAGATGGAAGTGTGAGCAATGAATACATCTGGCAGAAAATATAGATAATCAAGAGGCTGTTGTGACACATAGACAAACGTCTGGGTAATGTAACTGCAGGAAATTCATTTAGTAGCTGAGTAAGTACCATATTAACATCTCAGGAAAGACTCTGTCAGTCAGTTAATCAGTCAGTCAGACAGACAGTCAGGCAGTCAATAACTCATAAAAATAAACAAATGTTCTCCCACAAAAATGAAGCATTGAAATGTATATTATTATTATTGTTGTTGTTGTTGTTACGTAAAACTGTCTGGTCTCACAAGATACTAGCTGAATTTTGAACCTCACATACATCTCAATATTCCTGCTTTGCCTTAATGCAATATTAACTCCAAGCTAACAAAAAAAGATAGAGTAGGAAGTGGTAAGGACGCAACCTGGGTCCTCTGAATACACATCAGGTGCACTACTCTCTAAGCATCATCCTTCCACATGTCAGGCACATCTGTATCATGTTAACATTACAAATGGTAAAGGCCCATAATATTCCTCTCTCTTCCACCACATATCTATGCTCTGTTTTTACAACAAATTATTACATAAGGCAACAGCTGCACTACTTCTCTTCAAGCACTGAGAGCAACATGATCCACTTCTTCATACTGTCTTAAACTATGTCACTGTGTTTTGTTGTTACAACATTTGTACATAATGTGGTATTGTAAAATGTTTCAATTTCCAAATGATACAATTAAGTAAATTGCTTAACAGTAAAAGCAGTAGCATGATTCACACCTTATTTCTTGTATTAATATTGTAATTTAACTTTTAACAGAAAATTTTAAGGATGTATCACTCTAAGGTGCCAAGCATGCCTTTCATCGAGAGAATTAATACTTTTCATTGTGACGTTTGAGGTTGTCACAGTGGTGCAAATGAAGATTACAGTCTTCTGGGATGTGACACAGTGTACTTTGGCAGACAGATTTCTCCAAAACATTGGCACCTATCTAAGGAAAAACATGGTATCACATCCCAGGAGACGACGATCCTAATATTTCTCAAGACTACAGCAAATTTTGGTATGTTCATAACAGATTTTGAAAGAATGAAAGAAAAAAAGAAAGAAAGAAAGAGAGAAAGAAAGAAAGAAAGAAAGAAAGAAAGAAAAGAAAAAGGGAACATGATGACATAGAATTATTACACATTCTGTGATGACTATACAGATGTTAATAATAAAATGGGATGAAAATACAGATTCCTACACTTAAAAACACTACATCCCCATTCATATAAGATACAAACATTGGTGGATGAACCATTCTGGCATAAATTCTAGTAGCTTCATTGTCAGCCAATAAAAACAGGGAAAGGTGTGCCTGGCAACTTAGAGATTAAGAGCACCTGACATGTAATCAGGTGATCCAGGTTCAAGTCTTGCCCAAGTTATTTTAATATTCAGTTATAAAAAAAAAGACAACACAAACTGCAGAAATGACAAACATGAGCAAATCTTGACTTGACAACTATGTTATTCAACACTGTTACATTTTCAGTAATTCATCATCACATGCACAGTAACACAATCTACCACACTAACAGAACAACATTACAGTGCAATGTAAGAACTATTTTGGATCATGGATCTCAACCACATAATAAGGTGTATAATATTAGGCAAGAAAACTTGTACTCATGAACCAGACGTTCTCAATCAGCCAGAGCAGGTTACTATGAAGCACAGGTGCCCTAGGTGAAATTGGTATACTTGCTTTCTAAACTTTAATCACACCTATAACATCTAAAAAACATACATTCTTTCTGGCCTGTAAATCACTGTATTGACAATCTCTAACGTTAAACAGAGTAACTGGGAAGTTATACAACCAACACTTCTCATCTGCCTTTCACCGAGATAACACAAAACTATTAAAGAGAGATAAAGATGGCAAAATTGATACTTCCTAAAATGGGAGAGAAGAATTAATATGTGAAAGAGGTAGAAGATGATGGAAGGTGTAAGGATAAGCAGAAGAGGAAAGAAAATTTTGAGGTGAAGTGGGAAATGGAGGAAGAGAAGAAGGGGAAGATAACATGAGAAGAGGGGAAGAAAAAAAGGGACAGGAGGAGGAACAGCAAAACAAAAAATATGAACTTCTAGATCATCTCACTCTAAATGTGAATTATGTTGTGTGCTTTCGGATTATAAGTAGACTATTAATGTTACTCCCAGATCAAATATTTCTGCAAATGTATTAATATCACAACATTAAAAAAGTACATAATCTTCGTCTTCCTGATTGACATATTTTGTCATATATCAGTAACATAAAAAACACTGAACTTAAATATCAATTAACTGAATTCTAGATTTTGTGTGATTCAACTACAGCTACAACATAATATTAACATTTATTCTCAAGCACTGAGTTTCCTGTCTATGGCAGTGTAGTTTCACTACTTCAAATCAAGTGTGTCACATTTCTTTTATGAGGAAACCCACAATAAAAAAATTCAAATTTATATCTAAATTGTTGTAGCATAATTGATATAAAAGATATTCATGCTATTGAAAACCCATAATATTATACACCTCATTAAAGAACAAGAAGTTTGTAAAACTGTCACTATTTTATGTATCTGATACTTATTCAAATAGATAACTAATTCTTTGGCAGTAGAAGACAACTGTACAACATTTTAAATCACATGTTATGTAAACTAAATTACTTGTTCTGAATGAATAAGATTCTGTACAACAACAAAGTAAAGAAAATTCCTGCAGACACATCCTATAATGTATGACAGAAAAAAACAGTAATATAAGCCTTCCACAACTCATACTCCTCAGTCCTGTGATCACTTACAGTGCTTATCTCCAGAAAACTATAAATAGAAAGAAATTTTGATAAACAAATAACATTTGGGTACAATTCAAATGAATTAGATTTTATGGTAATATTCATAACTACTACACAATGCCTGTTTGGAATTGAGGAAGTGTGTACACATCGAGGCCATTGGATAATAAATATCATTTTTTCATACAAGTGAGTGAAGGTATCCACATGTCACGCTTTCTGATGACTGGATATCAGTCACACACAGAGAGTCTCTTCAAGGTAAAAGTACACCTTAAGGCCATCTGATACCTAATGTCACCTGTCAGAAAATGACAGTAAATACATCTTCTGTGAGTAAGTAACATACATAACTAGCCAATAAATTATAAAAAGTCGCCTTTTATATATTAAAATTGTGGGTACTCTCTTAAACAACATGACAAATATTTTTAGTAAATAAGAATGTGTGATTTTTTTTTTTCATAATGACAGTTACAAAACTTCTTTTCCCAGTTGAGTTTCAATAAAAACTCTGTTCAGTGCATTAAGTGGCCTAAGTGGATAAAACAAATCATCCCACCTTTCAACAAAGTATCAAATTAGACTACTTCATCCTTGGTATCACACAGGCTGATGAAATATATGAAATGGTTATTGTTCAATCTGATGCAGAATGTGTCTGTAAAGTAGTCATCTTCAGTACACATGAACAGAACTGACGAAATTAAATACTGATGTTACAACTATGAGCATAAAATATGATCAGTCTTGTGAGACATGGCACTGTACATTCTGACAGGATGCTGCTGACGCTTCACAGGATCCTACTTCCTGCATTCTACCTTTAATATAGAATGTAGCAGGTCCCTCCAAGACGCTAGTTACCTATCTACCAGAATACACAATGTCACATCCCAGAAGACTACAACATTAATTGAATTCACCAATACATAATCATAATCTTAACATTCACTAACTTAACAACCTCATATCATGTGGTAAGTGCAATAATATGATTACCAAATAAATTGGGTTTCAATACAGAGAAGTACAGTTGTTTGCTATCATCAGTGTGTACACTGAGAAATAGGCCTTGAGGAAGTACAGTGCCAAATAAGGACCTGAAATCATCCTGTCTCTTCACACATAACATGGGAATTCAATATCTTCAACCATATATCCAAAAAATTATGCAGAACATGACTCTGATGAAACATAATAATGATGCTAACACTGAAAGCAGACAGACATCTGCTACAATATAAAAAGCTTTCACAGGAAATTATAACAAACACGGAAAAACAGGTACAGGCATAAACAAGATCATCAATGCAATGTTCCATGGACTCTATACTGCATGTTTTTCCACCACATCGATATACAGAAGCATAACATATGAAACCCTTTTAACCACATTTTAACCATTTTGAGTATTATCATAAGAAATTTGACATCGCAACACGCATTGGTTTCTATGTAAAAGATGAGAACTCAGTTATTAATATTTTTAATACATCACTTTTCATGAATTTTATAATACTAACCTGCAGATGACCATATTGGGTCAAAACATGTTGCCAGAAAAAATAACATAATATACACTAATCGTGTTTGAAGGTAATTAATTTCTAAATGATTCCATCATCAACCTGTCACTTTCAGAGTTCTTCAGAACTACAACCAAAAATCTTTCTTCACTTAGCAGGCAGTTAACATTATGAGTGTACAGATGTAGGAAGGTGTCCAATTCTAATACACAGTCCCAATTTCTACAACCTATTTAATTTCCCCATTTCTCAAGTTAACCACCATGGTACAAAATGTCTTAAAAAATTATACGACCAAATGCAACATAACACTCAAATACTTAGTGTCAAAGAAAACTTCACAGGCTGCATCTTTACACATGTAACACCGGTTGGTGCATCAGGAATTAAACTGATCATTTTCAGACATCTTCATACACCATATCTTAACCACTTTTCATGCTATGAATGCAATTTTGCATCTTATTGCATGTTGGCCCTTCAAGAAAAATAGTTGTATCACAAATGACTTCTCAGCAAATACAAATTTTGCAACATTCTACTACACACTTTCAAATTTTCACAGGATTTTAAATTGGGTTTCCTCACCTTTGCTTCTGTGAAAGCATGATATCTTGCCTTTGAAGGGGGCCAGTAGGGTGTGGTGTACAGAACATTCAAGTAAGCTTAATAAAACAATCCTACACTAACACTAAACTTAAAAACACTAGGAAAATGTTTCCACAATTCAGTGTTTGAATACTTGGAAAATATATAGTTTAAAATACAAAAAACTGTAACTTTGCACTGAGTAATATGGCTCAAATATGGGGCCTGTGATTGGTATTCTGAAAAGTACTTAGTTTGACCCTCAGCTAGGACACTGACTACCCTGGCTGACACTTGTGGTTGAACTCAGTTTCTAGACAAATTCTGGGATAGTACCTTGAGGTCGATTATGACTTCATGCCATTTGGTCCTGTGCTACTGAGAACATCACTGAACACATCACAAACAAATATAATTTTGTCTGCAGTGTTATTTTGGTGTAAACTTGGTGTTTCAGGCTAAATGAATATCAAAGACGGAGACTGTTTGAGAATGGTGTGGTGCCTAGGTGCATCAGGCCCGGAAAGGCTCGAATTCAAATACCATTCATTCATGGTATGGTGAAAAGGAAGTTTGGACACAGGAGGCTGAAGAGAGTCAAACAATGCAGGATTTCCTCCTTCATACTCATTACCACACATTTTTTGGATGATCAAATCATAAATTAGTTTGACAGGGCAGGTAACATGAATGTGATAGAAGACAAAACTGACAAGGTGTAGTAAAATACCTGCAGGACAGAGATCACTAGTTAGAATCTGAAATAGATGGAAGGGTAGCAGTAAAACAGATCTTGAAAAAACAAACTGGTAGGGTGTGGAGTGGATTTATTTGCCTCAGGGTAGACAGCAGTGGTTGTCCCTTGTGAACAAGGTATTTACACATTGGGTTCCAAAAATGCAGAAAATGTCTTGACTATCTGAACGACTACAGTTTCACAACATCACTCTGTACCACTGAGTTACTCATTCTTAGTTTAATATGTTACGAGATAAATCAGACTAGCCTATAATGAAACACAAAGGGGGCAGTGCATTATCAATCTATGTATGTATTCTCCTTCACAAAAGTGACGGAGGGAGAAAACAGAAAATGACTAATAGCAACGTAGGAATCAGAACCTCCTATTACCTATATGCTCATGGAACACAGGGACAATCTTATCAGTTGTAGCATGGATGGACACCCTTCAGTTTAAGAAATATAAGTTTATTGAGATAAATCAAGATTACAATAAATTTTTAATCTTTGATTGTGTTTCCACACACAACAGCAAATAGAAAAGATAAAAGTGTAAAATTTAAATCAATAATACACAAAACAAGACAAAAATACAGCAATAACACTGGAATTTCAGGGTATGTACATACTTTTTTTTAGAATTAATACAAAAAGAACCCTCCACTTACTAACCCTACAATAGAAATTAGTGGTCTCTCTTACAGGCAATACATAAAGTGATTGCTGAGAATGAGGAAGCTCTTTCAAGACATGTGGAAAGACAGAAGGTCATGAAATTGAAAAATATGTATCTTTTATTTGAAACACTAGTTATTACTCTTCTTCAGACAGCATTCAATTCCTTGAATGATATCAACTAGATCATCTACCACATAAATTAATACTTGCACTGTGGTGAGCTGTGCTTACCGCTGTGGCATATCATATAGCTCTGAGAGCACATGATCACAAAAGCACTCATCTGCTAGAGTGTTGTATATCTCCAAACTGAATCCAAATCATTACAAAATGTAAAATAAGCTAGAAGACAGGAATACAAAAAATATGAATGCTGATTATTAAAATTTATCATCTGCAAGTAAGGGATTTTAGGTCCACTAGTACAGGGACACTTGGAAGTAAAAGTATTGAGTTGAAAACATAGAGCAATTAGCTAGCTGGGCTGCATGCATGTGTTGTTAAAACAGTGCAGCAATATGCCACGAATAAAAGTTAAAGAAACTCTCCTGTAGGTATCGGAGTACTATACTGTATTTACCTTAAGGTAAAGTAAACCTCCTTCACAATCTTCCATGTTCAGGAAGTATAAGGAACCATCCCCTTTCCAGATGATACATGGGAGAAAAAAAAAATCTTTGTCTTATATGGCTCATGTAACTGACACCAACTTGTAGTGCTGTATTCAGAGGTACCTGCTTTTATATCAGAATTTCAGTTTAATACGCATACTGTTTTTGGATAAACAATGTGCCAGATGAGAAGCAAACTCAGAATTACACTCTTAGATCAACCCATAAGTTGATACCATTTTAAAAATCAGTATCAGTCGACAGTGAATGGGAACATGAATTAAATTGAAATGTCTTTCATATACTTTAAAAGGGATGATTCAGTTTCAGTATGTGACATGCTTCAAATTTATTTACACTTATTTAAATTGAGACCAGTATACCTGAATCTAATGTAGAGTAACCGTGTACACGTGTGTCAGATAAATCATGGAACAAAAATATCTGATGATCAAAAAGCAATGAATATACCCATGCAAGCATTCAGGATTTCCCTTTGGTGTGTATAGCTAATTATGCAATAGTTGAAAAGTGTGCTGGCACTTACTCATTCCAGAATTTGAAGAATATCTTCCACACATTTAAAATAAGTGGAGAGTCCTTTCATTATTGTGTTTATAATTTATCCCTAATTCTCCCTAGGTCCACGCCCTGGTTATTTTATGATCATGGTTAAAAAGTCCCAGCATATGGTATTGTTCAGTCAGTGGAGGTGAAGGAATGTCAGAGAATATAAGTCTGCTGAAATGTTGTGTTTTATCACTTACAGCACTGCAAGTATTGTGTTGTAGGAAAACACAGTGTTTCTCCAGCAATGTGCATTTCTGTTACCAACAATTCAGAGAGAACTGTTCCCTCCATCTTAAGAGTCCACCCTTCAATCCAGAAGATGAAAACAGCAGTTCCTCCAATATGTTGGTACCCAACTAGCAAACTACATGCCATCATATACCAGAAGACCATAATTTACATACTTCAGGCACACATTGGATATAAACTTTCTATGATGTGTTGCAATAAACAAAACAGGAACCTCTGTTATATCTGTAGATAATTTCATGATGCAGCAACAAATGCAGAAGACAGTGAGTGTCAAATAATAAGTTACAATAAATAGTGAATTAAGATGAAACTGAAATGAAAAAATTACAATGTACTTCAAAGAATTACTAACCAATTTTATTGGAACAATAGAGGAAAACAACAAAAACTTCCACCAGGTGGATGAGCATTTGAGACCAACAGCTTTAAAATTACCTAAGAACTATCTGGGAAATACTATATTAATGTATAAATACATTCACATTCTTGTAGACCAGAAATTTACGATATGATGCCATGACATCACATTTACAACTACAATTTTAGACTTTGTCCATCATCACAGGGTTTTTATACACATATAAAAACCACTAAGTTTTGGAATTCACCTCTACTTCCCTAAGGAGGACAGAACTATCTCAAAACATTAAAATGTCACTGTCACCATTCATAATTGTCTGCTCACTGACTGCCTGAAGTTACATACAATTAGAAACTGGGGGCTGTCCTAGCATGTTTAAGTTTGGTACAAAGACATCAAGACATGGAATGGGTTGGACTGATCTAAGTGTTTGTAAACAGAGGCAGGGACTCTGAACTAGCCATCCCTCATCAAATATTCTGAATTCAAAGGTGACTAAAATATCCCTCCTAACTTTCCACGTTACATAACTGTTACAGTTTGGCACTCTCACTTGATTCTTGATTTTATGACAGACCACATACCTCAATTCAAGCACTACATTTTATATGTATTTCGTTTCTATATCACAAAATATACTAAGTTATGCTGCTGTAAAATAAAACTTTAAGAGTATCAAAATTATAATAAATTAATTCAATTTTTAGTCAGAATTTAAATTAATCTAGGCTATCTGTAAGGGCCTGTTAACTTGTCTGTCTACTGTATGGATGGAATTTATGCTGATTCACAGGAAACAGTAGCACAGTTCCTCACTGCCTGAGGACTTCATATTATTTGATTGATAATGATAATAAAGATATTGGTAACCATGATGACAATGATGATAATGGCAATGACAACAATGATGATAATTGTGTTGATGATATTAGTGACTTTCAGAATATTCTGCTGCCCCTTTTTATAGACACTGCTCACACTACCAATACAAACTAATGCATTAACATGAAATTCTTAACAAAGTGGTGTGAAATTTGGAGGAAAAAAACTGAAAACTATTGTCTAATCTGGTGCTGTTTGATCTTTCATTAGCTACAGAGTTTTATTGCACAATTATTATTTACATTTTATATGCCTGTTGGCATCATATAAGAGTAGGTGATTCACAACCAGAAGCGTATATCATTATTTATATGGTTACGAAGGGAAAATAGTCAGAAAAATGTCTGCAGAAAGCCCAAGAAAAATAGTATATTCATATGTAATAATATCATACGGAAGATAATGATAAACACTGCCTAAAAACTTCATATTAAATTTTCTACAGGACTAATGAAATGTTTGGTCTTTACTAGGAAATGCTAATTTGAGTAGATAACAGTTGCACAATCTCTTGCTCTGCAGCACAGTTTTTTAATTGTCAAAAGAGGTTCCGGTAATCTATGTTTCTCTTTGTGTTCTCTACAAAAGTAACACAAAAATGATTTATATTTTAAAATAAGACAGGCTCTAACTTGTTTTATTGAATAACATGTTTAATGTTTGGCCCTACATATGTGAATGCACAGATTTATGACATTACATACTTGAATTTACTTAGCCATAACCTTCAAGAATAACACTTTTTATGCCACATGTCAAAAGACTTTGTTAAGTGGTTGGAATCTGCACACCAAGTGAAAATTTTATTATAATTGCCGGAATTTCCACTGACAAAAAAACCTTCCATATGCTGATTAAAAAAAAATAATAATAAAAAAAAAGCAGTAACATTGTCCTTATACACCCCATGAAGGCATATATAAGGAGTGAGGATATAACTTCATTAATTCTTAACTTCAGCACTAGATGGAATACATGGTCAGCCTCATGCCCCAGCCTCTAGGGAAACAGCCCCATGTACCCACTAAACAGGAAGCTAGTTGGGCCCCACAACCAGTCTGGACATTCTGGAGAAGGGATCAAATCTCTTGCCCCTGCCAGGATTTGAACCCTGGATCATCCAGCCCATACAGTGGTCACTATATTGTCCATGCTATCCCAGCAACTAATGATATGCAAATGATGTGAATTTCAAACTGACACACTGGTGCGCAATACACTTAAAACTCCAGCATGTACTTAACAAAAGTGGTGGTGAAACAAATCATGGAATTGATAACTCCAATTGCAATATTTCAAACATGCATGACTGCAAGTGAAGAACATGTGTTCACTGAACATTAAACTGCACATGTTATACTGATTAAAAATTCCACTGTTATCCCTATAACTACATGTAAAGAGTTCTGCTATCCAGTATATATGATACTGTGTAAGGCTCTCTAAATGACTGGAATTTTGGTACAGTATTAACTATGCTGATCTCTGTGGGTATAACAGAATTATGTTACGTATACTGTATGTCCCATACAAAGTTGAACATACAGTTTTATACAAAGCTTAAGTCTCCATGTCCTCCAGACATCACATGTGATGCCACAACTTATAACACAGAAAAGAAGACTGAAGACCCACAGCAACAACAGAAATATTGCAATGCATGAAGTAACTGAAATCCTTTTACACAAGATAAGAGACATGGTTATGCGACCTCAAACAGTATGAACATGATATGAGCCGCCTTGAATTCCAGTCAACTAAAAATTTTCCCAAATTCAAGATTCTCTTACAAATCTGGATATTTTAAAGTTCATTTATTGCTGTGTAAAGCCCATTATGTGTGGCAGATCCAGTGATCTTGTAATATGATCCTCCCAATAGTAAACATCCTGCACATTTTTCATATGTTACTGACACTTATGAACAACTTTCTGTAAAAGTGTGATTCAACACATTTTCCTCTACAGCAATTTTTCTGGACCAAAACAATCTCTCTCTCTCTCTCTCTCACACACACACACACACACACACACACACACACACACACACACACACACAACTTAAAAGTATGACAAACTGCCGTTAAAGTGGAGAATAATGTCAAATGACATTTCATTCAATTATCAATTAATCCTTCACCACATTTAATGTGATGAACTATATTTTCTCATATTCAGCAGTACATAAAATTACTTCAAAGCAAGCACATTACACAGTCTGCTATCCTTGAGATGCCATGCAATTCATGACTTGGCAAAGGGTTACTGAGGTAATAAATGCAATTTTTTTTTGGGGGGGGGGGGTGGTGATAATTTTTATAACTTTGCAAACAATGAATTCATATGACTGTACTATTGTCTTAATGCAAGCTACGAAGGCATATGGGAAAGTGGAGGTGGAGGTTGAGCTGTACACTTTCTTAACCTTGACATTGAACTTCATGCCCCATCCTCTTTATCTTTGGAGAAAAGAACCCCAAATACTCATTTATTAGGGGAATTTTCTATTTTAGTGTCAGTTACATATCTATCACTCACACCTGAATGACTCCCGGCGAATGCGTCTCAATGGCAAAGACAACTATGGGAAAGATATGTGTGACTTTACAGATTCTGCCTAAATAATTCCACTCAATGCAGGGCTACCATACATCTATACATCTTCTTCTTAGACCCACAAATTTCCATCTTAGTGGGAGTTTTTAAAATTTGTAGAAATGTGTGGGTTTTACTATTTGTTACTTCTTAAATATTTTGCAAACTCTAATGTTATCAAAATGCAAAGAAAATTCCTACTTTTTAAAGAAATACATAATTATAATATTATATTAGCATGGTCTGAGTTTAAAAAAATGAGTTTGGCAGCTGACCTTTGGAATGTCACGTCAAGCTTCTGTATGCATATTCTGAACAACTTGAAGCCAGTGAAAGAGGTGCTTAAAGAATGTCCCTTATAAATGCCATATCCATGAAACTTAAAAAACTATAAGGACAGAAAAATTAAGAGGGGCTTTTATGTAATAATATTATGACCATTTATGTGCCCCCTTTTTAACCTCCATTGTGCTGATGTCCTCTTTTTTCATGGTCAGTAGGTGGGAAATGGCCTCTTTTCTTGTGACAGATATATGGTAACCCTAATTCAGTGTTCAGTCCTTTGTCTCTAATTGCTTGTGACAACAGTACAAACCACATTTAAGAAACACTAATGGACTGCAAAGTCAAACAGCTTTATCAATAAAGTGATTTTTCCTTATCTGCTATCAATATTAGTACAGTTTTCATTTAGACTTCCACAAAACTGATTACTCAATTAGTATGTTCTACTACCAGTCTGTACATCTTGCATTTTCCATCACTAAAGCAATACACTTCCATTGCCCAGTTCACTGTATATCTGTTGTCTGTTCTAAGTTTGAAGCAGATCACCTCGTTACATGATATAACTTCTACAGAGCTAGTAACTTCAGTGAAATTACATTCCCATAATGTTCTTACACAACAACTTCAATTTCCAATTTATTTCTTTAAGTCTGTCTTGTTAAATTTTCCAAGTATTATAAATAAAGAACTCTTGTCTCAAAAGCCATGTTGACTTCTACCAATGAACCATTAACAGGAGACAATGATAAGCAATGGAGTACAATTATTTCATTCTACACGTATAAGCAGAGAAGTTAAATGGAACCATCCAAAATAGAGTATTTGTCACATGTAGTTTGACCTAATTTATGCTGTTCAGTCCTTTCACTCATAATGTAATTGTTCTTGGCACTATAAAAGTTTTTTTTTAGGAATTTAGAAATTAATAAAGTTGGAGAAAGTAGACACTATTTTGTGAGAATGATCAGCATACTAGATACACAAGTTCTTCAGCACTATTACAGTATGGCTGCAAGAATGAGATGTATAATGCTTTACTGAATGCTTACACTTCATTCTATAGTTTAGACAAACATGCAAAGGACAGCACAGCAGAAATGTGTTCAACTTGATATGTCAGAATAAGCTACACTTTAATGCAAATTGTGTAATAAATACTTTCATTTACTGTATCAAGCATTCCAGTCATCTTATAAGGGACAAATATGCCCCTCAGAAATTCCAGACATTTTTTACAGGCTGTCATTTCCCAATTTTTCAGTTATAAAAAGTCTATGCTCTTCATAATTATGCCTGGTGACAGCTAAGTTGGCTAAACTGATCTCACCAACACTGCTGCCAATTGCTAAAATGCTGAAATTTCAACACCTCAAGCACTTACTCAACCTGACATTTAACAGGCACAGTAATGATTTGTTTTATATAACACCCCAGAAGACAATAATCTTGACAATTTTGGGTGACATTGTCCTGCTGAGTGTTCCTCAATAAGGTGCTATTTATCCAACCAAACACAACATATGGATCTAGAACAACAGTCTTTTATACACACTGCAACATGTTTCAGCTGTCCAGATCAGCCATCATCAGGTAGATGTCAGATACACAAAAAGAGGCCTCTCTCTACAGTGTTACGAATTCTAACAATATTATTGCAAAAATGGAATAATAAGTTTAAAACTAAAATACAACCATGTTACAGAATTCCTTAGGGATAATCTATATATGGAATCGTAAAATAAATGGGATAAAAAACAAAGTAAGACACAATAAAAGGATAAAAGAGATAAATATGAGTACTGGTAAAGCCTATGCATTCTACGTTTGCCACAGCAGTGTTTAGCATAGTACGTATGTTGTGAAAATCCTCATGTCTTGGTTTGTAATAACCTTAAAATGGAATACTCGAACATGTCCAGCTCACTTTCCTCTACTTGGAAGCATAAGGTGTTTAGGCACAAGCACTACAACTAGAGTGCTCCTTTATAAGGTTATCACAAACCAAGATGTGAGGATTTGCATCACCTTACTTACTGCACTAAGCATTGCTCTGGCAAACATACAACATGAAGGCTTTTCCATTATTCATATTTTTATCTTTTATCCTTTTATCATACCTTACCTTGTTTTTAATCCCATTTATTTTACAACTCCATACAGATTATCCCTAAGGCATTCTGTAATATGGTTATGTATTAGTTTTAAACTTATTATTCTGTTTTTGCAATAATATTGTCATAAGTCATAACACTGTAAAGAGAGGCCTCTCTCCCTTTATATTTCTTTTTGTATATCCAACATCCACTCCGTTGTCATTAAATCTGGAAACCTTAACTTCCTGGAACCCTCTGGGCCATCCCAGGCCTGTAACTGGACTGCTTTACCTTTACCTTATAACCAACATCTACCCAATGATGGCTGATCTGGACAGCTGAAACATGTTGTAGTGAATAATAAAATATTATTTTACCAAATCTATATGTTGTGTTTGGTTGGATAATTAGCACCTTAATCTTGACAGTTACTGTTGTTATAAATTCACATTTCATACATCCTGTAATTAATGACCATGTGCTATTATATTTTGTCAAAAATAATTACCATATTTCCTGTCTCATGTGACTTTTTCCCTGCAAAAGCCCCCAAAATCATCCTGTGTCTTATCACTGGAAGGAGTGGTTACATAATTATGCTATTAAAACCGCAAAAAATTTACTAATTATAAGCTGCACCTTCTCATTCACAGCATTTTATTAGGCAGGAAATACAGTAATAATTTTGTAGTGGCAGAACATAAAGATGCAGGTTTTAAATTGAAGTACTTTGCATTCAATGCCATGAATATACTAAGCATGTGAGTGAACACTCTTTCCTGCTATCTTTGATTACCAGTATTTTGTGAAACTAATTTAAAATTGTATGTTCTTCAATATACCAAATAAAACAGAAAGCCAATCCTTATTGTAGCCCATGGTGGTACAAAGCAAATGTATGACTAATTTAATCGAGTACGTCCCAATCAGTGTCTGTTACCACTGAAGACATGTGGACTAAACCTTTATAGTGATTCTGAAGTAAGTAATTTGTGTTGTGATTATGGAAATTTTAAATATATGGAAGAAATGTCATTCCCCAGGGTCCAGAAGATGACAAAAAACCATAGCACTCACAAGCATTAATGGGTAGCCATTTCAAGGAACACGTTTTACTTTAAACTGTACTCACAAAATTTATGAATAACTTACTCTGACTGGTGTATTTATAATTTAATGATCTTGTTATTTAAGGAAAATATAGCAATATATTCTGTCCTCATTATTTGCAGAAATTTTACTATTATAAAACAGTGATATCGACCCTATATTATACAGTTCACGGTATAGTGCAACTCTTTCTTCCTGCACTACAGTTTACTGCCCACATGGAACCATTAACATATGTAGCATAACATTGAAAGTTTATGTAACTCACTTTTGAAGTGGCTGCTAAATATAGTTAAATCAGTGACATGGAGTCAATTAACGCTCAGCTTCTACCATTTTTATCAACACTGCATGAACATGCACACCTGACTATGTTCATTCATGAACATATTTCTGTCAACAAATGGCAGGTGTGAGTATTCAGCATTCTGCAACATACCACCAATACTGTAAAATAACAAGAACTGTCCAGTGACCAGGACAGAGTTAAGCCCTGCAAAGAATGGTCTTAATATTACACACTTCTACATGTGCAGAATAATCTACTGTACACCACATTTGATGCACTCATGACTTTATACAACAAACACTTCCAATTTTACATGTCAGAAAACTTTCTGTACCTTGCAGTATGATTAATAACTTACAATATTTTTGAGTGAAAATAATATGTTTCAGATTGAAAATACAAGCATGATGTATCTCTGAAAGTTGCTTTCTTGATGCAACAGTACCAAATTTTGGTTATTGTGGACAGACAATCCGGTTGGAATCTTTTCTTAAATGGGCAGGACGGACAGCCAGACGGATCAAAGTGAATCTATGGCTTAATTTGGGCTGCTGCAATGAATTTCCCAGATGTTAAGCATCTAAAAGGAGAAGTAAGATAAGTTCAACATTCACATTACCCCTGTGGACTAATAATTTTTAAGGAGCAATGTATGGAGAATAGAAGCGCTGGTAGTCAGTACTAAGGAGGTTGGTGTAGAAGTAAAAGATGAGAAAACTAAGTATATATGTGTGTAACAGCAACAGAACACAAGAAAACATCACAACATAACGACAGACAACAAATCCCTGGAAAATGTGGCAACTCTCTAATATCTGGGAATGACCCTAAAAAATCAAAATTGCATGCATGAAGAAATTAAGAGCTTATTAAATTCAGGGCATTCCTGCTATCATCAGGTACAAAATTTTATATCTGCTTGCTTGCAACCTAAAAACATAAATATTAGAATATACAGAGCTATAATTTTTTATGTTGTGAAAATTGGTCTCACATTAAGGGAAGAACACAGGCTCAGTACTTCTGAGACTACAGTGCTGAGGAAGATATTCGTGTTTGGGCCTAAGAGGGATGAAGAAATAGAAGGCTTAAAAAAAAAACTGCAAAATGAGGAGCTCCATGGCTTGTACTCCTTGCTAAATATTATTTGGATATTCAAATCAATGAGCATGAGATGGGCAGAGCATGAGGCACACATGAGGAAAAACAGAAATATAGACAGGGTTTTGTGGGGCCACCTTACAGAAAGAGACCACTTTGGAAGATGCAAGGATAATTTTAAACTGGATCTTCAACATGCTGACAGAGTGTGGACTGGATCGGTGTCGCTAAGAGAAAGGAACAGAGGCAAGCTCTTATGAACACTGTAATAAACTTCTAAGTTCAATACAATGCAGGAAATTTCTTGACTACCTAAGGTGTTACTAGCTTTGCAAGAAGGACTGTGCTTATGGAAATAGTTACATTTTCAGAATATTTGATGTAAAGACGAAGTAACTGAGAAGTGGAGAAAATGATGTGGAGATTTGGCGTCGGTACCATTCACCTAGAATTATGATGGCAATCAAATAGCAAAGTTTGAGACAGATAGCATATGTAGCATGTATGGTTATAGATGGGATGTGAATATTAAGACAAATTTAATGGACAGCTTTCAAGGATAGATGTGAGTGTGTGTGAATTTGAACATTAGCATATTACAAACTACAAGCATCCATGCAAAACAAGGCGGTATACATGTCACAACTCAAGAACCACTCAAGGGATTTCCACGAAATTTAATACTGAAAAATTTGTTTAAAAACCCAAGGTGGTTCAATTCATATTTACAAGGCTCATTTTAACGAATGATTTATACGGCAACCTACAAGCATCTGCATTGCCACTCTGCATGCACATACATTTCGTTGTAGCACTTTTATTAGGATACAGGCAAAACACAAACTACCTAGAGCAACAGATGCATACAGCAACAATTAAACCATAATAAAACTAGTTATCCTATGCCTACATTTCCCAAGTTCTTAATTTTCTTTGCCTTTCCTTTTCCTTTTCCCAGAAAAAATTATGTCACTACACTCAATATAGAAGTCCGATGTTACTTCACATCTGGGATGGCAAACAGCCCAAACAAACCACCAGTCTTTTCTGAATCTGCTGAGACAATTATAGCTCTAGTCTGATAAATCATTAATCTCTACCTTAATAAGGAAATTCAGTAAACATCTGAAACAATCATGTCTTATGAAATTTTCTAAATATATACATCATTTTGGCATATTAATTAACATACAAAATAATGTTACGTACAGATTAGTACATGCCTCAAACTCTTTCTTCAAGTAAATGAAAGACTGCTCCCACATGCTGGAAATTGCATGTTATGGGAGACAAACACTTACCATTCTTTACTGATAGGAGCCATGAAAGAAACACGTTCACACATGATGATATGTTCGTTATATACACAACGTAAATTACATGTGGGCCATGTCATGCCAACAGAGATAGTACAGAGCTGTGTCTTCAAAATGCAATTAACAGTTTAACTTTCACATGATGGGGGAAGAGAGAAGACTTATGAGCACTTACCAGACAAAATCCACTGAATAAGCACAAAAGAGTACAAAACAACACCCAAACATAAAAGCACTTTCTTGGCAGCCTTGCCACATGATAAGGACTGAATGTCACACATTACCGGTTCATTTACATTAACTGTTACTAATGCAGTAACTGTGATATGCATTGTAAGCTCATACACAGTCACCAGTCAGTGACCCCAAATCTGAGATCATCTATTAAAATGCATTGTAACTTCCCAGTCACATGCTGAACACACTTTATACATCCCTGTCACATAGCTAAGAATTGCTTCAGCCAAAAAATTCAGGTGTTTACAGTCACACTAATGGTCACACTATCTATTTTTAAAATCACACAAGTTTTCTCGATAAAAAATCTCCAGCTTCCTCAGATTAATAAAATTTGGTTATTAAATTTTATTCCTTCTGTCCCACACATAAAGCCTAATTTATGACATTTAGGGTTCCAAGCCTTATTGGTTGTACTTACTTCCCACACATCACTAAAAAATGTTCCTATTAGAAATCAAAACTATGTAAATGATCGGAAACACACTATATTTTAAGGTACATGTTCTGAATTCCCAGTTTCTAAAATTTGACATTATGCTGACAATTCTTCATATCGTGCTGGCACATGTATATGAAGAGAAAATTTGTTCAAATTTTTTTCACCTGATTATTTTATTCTGCCAATTTATTACACTTAGAAATATTCATCACTATTATTGAATGTAATTTTACTTTTAGACATTCCTCACAAAATGAAGAAATTCTGTGTTAAAGCAAAGATTTTAAACTTACATGTATCGAATATTTGTTGGGCTTTCCGTGAAGGTTATTCTTATACAATCCGTATGTCTCACATTCTGAAACGACTTCAGATATTTACCAAATGTAATTGTTTGACAGATGCTTGATTAACAAATATATCAAATAATTAATTAGAGTTTAGAATTTTAAACACTGTTACTTGTTCAGCTTGTTCTCTTCAACAGGGCAGAATGAAAGAAAACTAGCAGTAAAGACTCAATCTCATACATTGTACATAGTATACTAACACACTAAGTTTCTGCCACTCTGGCATTGTGGTATTCTATTATAACAACTGTCTCATTCCAGCTACAAAAATTGACTATTAATTTGTTTTAATAAGCCTTAATAAAATTCGTCTGTGTGTTCAGTTGTTGAAAGGAGGTACAGAATCTCTCCAAGGAAGCTCTCTAAATTTGATGCCCAAACTGAATGACAGTGTTCATTAAAGATTGATCAGATCCTTTCTACAGTACAATAAACCATTACAGGAACCTTAGAATTCCAAAGAAGAGATATTTCTTGTACGAAAGAAAAAAGAAATATTTGGAACAGAAAACAACTAATTAAGGTTGATAACATATTTGTAAGGGGCTGGTTTAGTATGTTTTACTGTACATTTAATTACATTTGTAGACTTCAAGTAATATAAGAGAATTGTAAACTCTGTGTCAACTATACACAAAATTGCAGAGAACAATGAAGAAAGTGACAAAGCCAACATTTTAATACTGTGCAGTATTTGCATATTGCTGGATAGAAACACTGTGGCAAGCCCTACCTCCTCCTCAAAAGTTACCATATGTGCCTTTCTTAACTTCAATTGGATTGCACAGTACTGATGTCCAACACAAAAATACAGACACAACCTTCTCTTGAAAGCAACCTACAAATATATATATATATCAGTAACCTACTCTTTGCTTGGTGATGAAAGTGTTCAATTATATACTATTTTTCCTTCTTCTATGTCATTCTACAGTCTCAAATTTCATATCTTTCAATATACATTTTCCTTTCCTTTGCACATTCCATGCCCCAGCCTTGTTACATTTCTCTCCTCTTATGAGAATTATGACTTAAAAACATCAATTTGTGATGTGTCAGTTCCACCTAAAAACTTGTATTGCTTGGGAATTCCTGTTAGTGTGCTGGTACATGGGAAGAGTTTTCAAGGCGTCTGTAACTTTTGTACAAATACCCCGTTTTTTTCAACGAAATAACAGTCTTGATTTCATAGCTGTTTGAACAGACATAACATGTATAATTCATGCCTAAAATTACATTATAGTGGATCATCTAAGCCAAGTTTTAAATAATCCAAAAATATTTTCATTTCTTCAAGAAATATTAAGTTTTACTGGATAAAAAATGTAATCAAACATTTTAAATTTGCAAGGAATATTTCATAAGTATTTACTATATATGCTGCATGGCTGAAATTATATTAGAAGTATCACACAAAATGAATTAACAGTTACAATTACTTTATCCCATCTCTTAAGGACATCAATATTCCTGTACCAGTTTCAAGTTTTACATTAATGTCAAAATAAAAGAGAAGACAGTGCCTGAAATTAATAACCTAACAATAAAGTAATTAAAAACTGAGCATGGTTTTTTGCACCTCCTAATAAAATTGAAGTTAAGAGAGGAGTAATGAAGAATATATTTACTTGTTAACATAGTTATCAAATTGACCATATAGTACACATATACACAAAATTCACAAAGTGAGGGAGAACTGCCACTTTTCCAACTCAGTATCAGAACTCCCCGCTCTCAGCACCACGGCCCATGCACACACACGAAGAGATATACTGTCTCATTCCCCCCACCCTCTCTGACCCAACCCGTCTGCTTATTTCCTTGTCATACTGCTGCATACTCGCTGACCTCACATCTGCCATTGAGGATGTGGGTTCATATGTTTCCACATGCTTCTCTCCTTCATCTCTCTCCTCATCAGCAAGGATATCAGCAGGTGTATCATATATGCCTGTGCTCTTGTTTAGCTCCTTGTCACTGCTATAGCTTTGACCTGCACTACTTGCTCGTATTTCGGAAATGTTTTCATAAATCCCACCCTCATCTTTGTCCGGATCACTGTCGCCACTGTAATGCCAAACATCTTCGCCTGTGATTTCTGCTACATTCTCATATGTTCCCTGCCGTTCCAAGTCCTTGCTGTACTGTTGCATAACTAGTCCTATTCGTTCTGTGGATGCATCAGAAGCCCCTAGTCTTTCGATATCCCGGATATATTGTTGTACCCCCTGCCTAGCTTGTTCTGCTGTCATTTCATATGCCCCATGTCTTTCTGTGGCTTCCCTTTCAGTTTTTCTGTAACTTCGGTTTGGGCAGCCCTCATCAAGAGTCCTGCGTCTACTTGCCTCTCGATCAAACCATCGTGACCCTCGACCTGTGCGACCATTTGTGGACACATCATATGAGCTGTGACTTTCAGGGTCCCTATTAGGAAAGTGTCGAGAACCCCAGCCTCCAGTTCTAGTGTCTGCGGTACACAATACATGATGTCTATTCACACTGGAGCCAGCCCTGCGAGACACTGAGGGTGACTTACCCTCTTGGCTGCTAGGACTTGCTACTTTGCGATGCCTGCTTCTTGCAAACACTCGTGAGATGCTGCCCCATGTACCACCCCGACTACCACTACGCCCCTGCTGCTGGGACACCACTGGAGGTGGTAGAGGGTGATGTTGGGGGTTCTTTATCCCCCGTCGCACTTCCAGCTCCAGAGGGTTGCTCAACTGCTCTACAGATCTGCATACAAATGAAAGAAACCAGGTGCCTATTATTTTACATTTGATATTTGCAAAAGATATATAGACAGTTCCCTACTTATGTAAAGGCATGAATCTGTAAATATTTATATTAAGTTAAATTGTGGATGTGTCAAAAATGGATTAAATATTGGACAAAAATAGACATGCAACACTTGGGTTGCAAACATTAAAGTTAACACCTGAAAGATCCAGGAATAGACAAAAGGACAGTATGTAAGAAGTTGTGAAGAAGTGAAGTGGAATTAACTTGCTCAGGGTAAGGTTATATGGTGGAAAATGAGATGATGGATCTTCAGGGTTCAATTAACAAACAAAGCTTTATACAATGAGTAAATATTAACTGATGAATTTGACCCTGTGCTATGGAGTTAGTGAGTCAGTTACTCATCAAGTGACAATCTTTGACACGTTTTCCCACCAAGCAAGAGTGCCCTTCAGCTTTGTCATTTCTATCTGCAAAACAACACCACTTTGTATAAAAACAACTTTACACAATTCAGTAGTGCAAGTTTTTAATGCATTTTATCAAACAACTATAATCTTGGTCCAAAATGAACAACTTTATATGAAGATATGATTAACTTTTCACAAAAACTGTCATTTGGCTAATACAGATTTATTTGCCACTGGTTTATTTTAAACAAAGATAAATAATTAAGATTAGAACTTACAGCCTGTTATCAATGGTTCAACTTTGACTGGCATCTTTCTCTTTTCAGTCTCTGAATTACCACTGTATTTTAAAATAAATTAAAATTTCAGAAAACCATTTTACCACTTCTGCATTTTCTGTGTTTAATTTAAAAACATTAAATTAATAATAAATTTACATGTTATGGGAAGTTATTCTGTTGAAATATCAAAAATCGTTAGCTTTAACTATGAGAAGATGGTGGAACATGTTTCATTCACTCATCATCTAAAACATCAGCTGTAGAAACAAGAAATATTATGCAATGCATGGAAAGAATGAAGTACAAGAAGTAACCAACAATGATAACAGTGTCTATACTTGAGAAAGCCAAACAACCATTTATTATAAAGAATGAAAAATGTTCCACAGGAAAATCTTTATTTGTACAGCTGTTCTTAATCTGTGTTACTTACTGATTCCATTTAATGACTATAAATCACAGAATGTAATGTACCTTGATAAAACACTGTTGTCCATCGATTTTGAGAATGTGTTGGCATTTAAGGGCGAGAGGGAAGGGCTGCAGTCCTTTGGTGTAGTTGCAGCTGGAAGGGAAGGCTGACTTTAAAATGAAATCTTCAGAACTTCACATATTATCTCCTCAGAACACACACAGACTACCACACGTTTTAAGACAGTGTGACCAAACTACATCCATATATATAGTTGTGCTACTGGTATGTGATGCTATAAGAGAGAAAATTAAAATTGATATTAAAATTTATCCATTTGTCAATTACTGATTGTTACATGTTGAAACTTACACTGAACAAAATAAGTAGCATCTACAGATAAGCATAATTCATATTTTGGACCGTAAAAATTATGCATATTATGTAGTATTACCAGTGAGAAATAGATTGCATTATTAAATGAGCAAGGAAAAAAACACAGAGCATGAAACAAGACAGTCTGAGGTCGCATTTCATCAGCTTGTCACAGTAGCTGATGCCCACAACCACACACACACACATATCAGTGGATACCAAATATATAGAGATGCTAATGCATACAAGACAGAAACAAGATGACTAATAATACTTGTGGATAGCAGAGAGACCTTAAACATACATACATCAGTACATTAGCAAGTGTACAGAAGTACTAGTACTTACATACAAGAGTTAAAGAATTTTTATTTGGGTCATCAACTGCCACTGACTAATATTGGCAACATTTACAAGAACTTTTTCCATCATCACAAAAATACTCCAAATGATACACCATGTATTGTTTGGTGTACTTCTGTGATGATGAGAAAAATTCTTGCAAATGCTGCAAATATTACTCATTTACAACCACTGTCACAACCTATCCATTACAACTGCCTATCTGTGTCTGTAACCAATCACAAAATTATATTACCTCATGATCCTGAAGATTGCAAGAACAATTTTCACTGCTGTGAGCTTCAAATATCATCTCATGTGCTGAGATATTACAAATACATTTGCTGTAAGATATGCTCTAACAGCCTTGTGCATTTTATTTATCTAACAATGAAACAATACACAACAATTACACACAGTTTCACTCCTTCCTCTCTCTCTGCTTCAGAGGCTTCTGGTATTGTAACTTTCCCAAACATGGCCCATAAACAGAACTCTTACACTACCAAATTTACTAATTTATCACTTCCTTCTGATTGCATTCTAAGTGTTATATGTTGGTTGGAGTTTTAAATTTTTCTTCAGTGAATGTGTTTTACATCAAGTATAATGCAAGTTAATTTATACCTGATAAAAATTACATTGGAATTAAATATGATGGAAAAGGGACAATTCTTAATATCGTATGTGGTATTTTTACTTGACCAAAATATACATGAAACAGACATGCTGTTTTAATGTGGTCTGTCACAGATGAGATTTGTTGTACTGTAAGTGGCAGTGCTTGTGATGTTTAACACACACTCAACACTTACACTGGTATATGTGTGGTGCTGTTACGGAGGAGAGAACAGATATTGAGTCCATCTCAATATTGCTTCCTCCCAGTGTCATAGTGGGTGTGCCTATGAACAAATCAAACAATCAAACGGACCAAACAACAAAAAATGTATGCAATACAGTCTTTAATTTAAGCAGGTAACTTATGAAAAAAATTGAACTGTATAAACATATAAGCTCATATTTAAGTACATTATAAAGCATTATTCATCTCAAGACTAGATTCAGCTCTTGTAAATGACTTATATCAAACCATATCCTGAACATGTTAAATTAAATTCATATAGTGTCAACATATTTCCTTAACATCCATTTTAAATTGTCCTCATTTGCTAGTGGTGACTGTCTGATTACCTTCCTCACCAAAATTCTGTACATGTGTATTTTTTTCTATCTAGACACTATTCAATTACATACTAATCAATTTGATCATACTGACAATACCATATAGAAAGAATAAACAATTACATCCCCTCTGAGCATGTTTCTTGGTCCATCACTTCTTAATCTGTCTACATTCATGTACTTTTCTTGGAATTTTATTTCATATTATTTCCAATTCATGTTCTTGCAAGAAAATAAGAGACTATAAACAATTCAGTAAAGATTTGCAGAATTCTTTTGCTTTGTAACAAATAAAAATCTCATGCTCTAAGGTGTTTACTCTTCAGATGAAGACATTTTTATATACTGTAAAGTAAAAAAGATATTCAACTAATTGCAACACACTTGCAACTCATACACTTTGAAACATAATATGGAAAATGGAATAATTTATGATGGCTTTTGCTTTAATGTTCCCTTTTATTCTTTGAATTTGGACAGTTATCAATCAAACATTGCACTCTTATATGCCCTACATTTAAAGATTCCTTTTATCTAGTCCTTATATCTACTGGTCAAACACCAAATGTGGATTACACTGTATCATTGAATCTGAATTCTGAAACAAGACAAGTTCCACAGATTTAGTATTATTACAAAAAGAATATATATATATAAATACAGGTGTCTCTTCCTGGATGTAAATCCTCTTATTACTACTGATGCAAACTGTGTGACAAGTCTGCTGAAATTACGACCTCAGGATGAAATACTATTCCATATTGGTTTCTTAGCTGTTTTTCATAACCTATGAACCAAACAAACATAAATACACAAGACCAATAGGGTGTAACATACATACTGATGTCAGTGAGGACTAGATATTTATGTCAAGGCTGTGTGAACAATCATTTTCTGAACATATAAATTTCCCAGAGACCCACAGATCTGATGTGTACTAGGAATGTCTTTATCCAGTTTAAAAGGCAGAATCCTTAATGAGCTCATGTTATTTTTAAAACCAGGCAAATTCTTAACAAGCTGCCATGTGGTGTATCCAAACCTTACAGACGGTAGTAGACTACAGTCTAGTGACATTCTGTTCAAGTTTTGTAAATTTAATGGTAAATTTGAAATTAAGCAAATCCCTCATCAGTGAGACTTTGCAGATATAGTGACAATTTACTACGTCAATAACATAACATACATGAATCAGCAACTTCTAAAAGTTAAAATCTTGGCAACATGTTTCAGCTACAGTGAGCCATCATCAGGCCAAAAATGGAACATAGTTCTGGTACATTCAGTGATTGTGAACTCTGTGATTGTGTGCTGAAGTGCACAATCACTGAATGTACCAGAACTATGTTCCATTTTTGAACTGATGATGGCTCACTGTAGCTGAAACATGTTGCCAATATTTTAACTTTTAGAAGTTGCTGATTAATATATGTTGTGTAATTGACATAATAAATTGTTACAATATTACAACACAACGGGATGGCTCCTATTAAAATTTTGCAGATATAACTGTACATCCCTCACGAGACATAACATTGGTAACTTTGTACCATAATATGATATTTACTTTGCTGGAACAGCTTTACATCTCTTACCATCAGTGGTAGAATCAGACAGATTGCCCCCACCAGATGTGGCACCTCCTGACTCTCTATCTGAGCTGCCTCGAACTCCTGAATCTGCGCTGCAACTACCCCTGTCACCTGGCAACAGCCCCATGCTGTTGTACCCATGATGACCAGACAATAAACCTGGGTGTCCTGGCAGTCCACATGTGGGAGTTGTCAGCCCACATGATGACCCATTGACCCGTGATACTGATATGGACATGGATGCAAGACTCTCTTGGTCTGACAAACAGCCACCACCGCCACCACCAACACCACCACTACTTTGCACTGCAAGCTGACGGCGGGCCTGTAAAGGCATAAGTGCTTGTGCAATGAATTAGGACTACTGCATTAAATGTCAATTCCAATGACATACATACACATACAAGAATTATTCTTGCAAGGGTATCAAGTGAAATGCAGAGAATATGGCAACCCTTTTCTTCAGGTATTGCATTTGTGATGTATCAGATTTAATGTGTCATTTATTACCTCATAATATAACCTGGATTTAAAAAAATCTTATAAAAATTTGGTACTGCAACTAGACAATATGAAATTCCACTAAACATGTGATCTGAATGACTTTGTAAGTAATTAGCTTTAAACAAATTTCAGTTAAAGTCATGGCTTCATTCACTATCACCATTCACATCTATGTATACATCTCAGGTTTTATTTTAAAATTAGACACAGGACAAAACTTAGCTCTTAAATGCTGTGTCATATATTTGTAAAATAACCTTAGACTTAGTTTAAGGAAAGATGTAATATATGTGTTAAAAGAATATATTTTTAAGTGCTTTTTTTATAATTATTCCATTTTCTCAGGCTATATAAGGTCATTTGTAGGATGACTAGTGAATGATGACTTGGTAAGGGTCTGGAAAGAAGCAGTCACACTCTACTGGAGGTGCTAATCTGGTACCTGCCTGGAAAAACTGATGATTTGAGCAGAAACTTCCTGAAAAAAAGTCTGGAATGTCACTGCTGCACATGACTGCTAAATAAAAGAACGCCAAGTGTACAGAATGTCATTATGAGTCTACATTTGTGTCACAGAATGATCTATTCTATGCACTAGTATCTGTTTTCATTAACTGTGATGCACACTGAAGACAAACAAGCAGTAGAGGGCTTCAATCATTCACCCATCTAACACAATCTAGCAACAGTTTCTGATGCCCTCAGAAATGTCATTCATATGATCAAGTGATAAGCATTTGGAACTTTAACTTGCAGCTCATTTTATTTATATTCAGGCGTTGTCCCACATCTTTGGCTTTCACAATGACTGATACATCCTACATGGTGTGCAGGAAGATGATCCTATATGCAAATTGTTATATGCTATATAAGAGATGTTCCCTCCCCTCCCAGGGGACAATGCCATATCATAGGCATATTTAGTACCAGGCAGGAAGATGTGTGACTTCCAATGAAGTTAGCTGGGCCACCCAAGCCGTACAGTCCCAACCGAGGAGCCAGATAAAGTGTGTCACACAACCAACAGGTAGAACGTGCTCTTTAGATCACCTACACCAAACCTTCTAGGGCTGGGGACTAATTACCCACATACCCAAAAAAATAACATTGATACAGAAACCAGTATCACAGATGTTGCATAGAAAATCAGCTGCTAATAACAAAGCACATTAAAAAATGAAATAAAATATTGTGTGCATGCACAGGCACGTGTAGGTGGGCAAAATTTTGCCTGTGCTTCATCAAATACCATGAAAAAGGTATGGGGAAACAGAGGTATACGTCCACACACTCTTAATGTTGGTACTACTATGGTGGTCAGTAGTCATTTTCACCCTCTGGATGCTTTACCCGTAGGGACCCAGTATCTGTTGGACATGAAGTCAGGGCACCTGCAGAGATGGTCTGATGGGGATTCAGTAATGGAATCAATCATCCTGCCCATAGCCTAACTGTTAGAGATTGATCCTAAAACTGTGTAGTTCATATTTGTATTTAGAAATATTTAATTAACTAATATGCCTTGTGAAAACATAATATTTATTTTTTTTGGATTGCATTTGTATTATTTCTATGTTGTGTATTGTGTTGTATATTGCACTTTTGAGACTTGTCATATCCAGCTCTCATTCAACAGGTCTTTTGGATTTACGGAATGAATACGAATGTATTTCTGTATGTATGCATGCATGTACGTATGTCTGTATAATAAACAACATGTTTGAAAGTTCTATAGGTTTGAGACTATATTATTATATTAACTTACTTACTTACTCCATGGTGCAGAGTCCTTCTTGAGAAGCTAAATGGTTTGCAGCTGGTCAAGAAATTCCCCGGATTTTAGGGAACCCGAAGGTTCATTACCACACTCACAAGCATCCACCACCTGTCTCTATCCTGGGCCAGCCCAATCCAGTCCATATACCCACATCCCACTTCCTGGAGATCCATCCTAATATTATCCACCCATCTACGCCTAGGTCTCCCCAGTGGTC
>Ga0123354_10000849_pt1 | contig 33854 bp, 26 predicted proteins | sample TergutLab28metaG_2_FD_97872 | JGI IMG/M metagenome (GOLD analysis project Ga0123354, IMG submission 97872) | Labiotermes labralis P4 segment gut microbial communities from Petit-Saut dam, French Guiana - Lab288 P4 | ecosystem: Host-associated > Arthropoda: Insects > Digestive system > Gut ... | reverse complement strand
TTTTTCCAAGGATGTCCATACAAAACCCTACCAAAGAAAAAAAAAAAAAAAATGAAACTCCCCCCCCCCCCCCCCCCTTTTGTAGTCACTATTTTTATAATGTTAAAACACAAAATATACAAAATAAAAGTATAAGATGTAAATAATTTTATTTTAGAAATGTAAATATACAGACTTTTATTAGATTTAAATCTTCGTTTGTTGTAGTTATAGATCAAATTAAAATTCTTCTATGATTTTGTGTATTTTAACTGACATGACATTGTCTCGTATAGTATATTCTTTTATAACATTCGTGTTTCAATTCTTTTGTAAATTATGGGCCAGGGTAGAATTTCTGCAGCGTGTTGTTTAACAAAATGTGAAGTTTACACGTTGTATGCTCTGATAATATTGTTGTATTATGGTATGTTGGCATATCATACTTGCAAGGTGGTGGTGGTGGTGGTGGAGCGATGTTTACCTGCAGGGAGTTTACTGGGGCACATCCTACCAACTTGGAACACAGCATGGTGTTCAGTGTTGTTGACAGGTTGTGTGACAAAATAAAATGGAAGGGCCGCAGTGTGTGCATGGACAAGTGGTTCTCCAGTCCAAAGATTTTTGACTGTTTATGGGGCTTGTAAGACAAAGGCACAGTGATATCAGATGGAAAAGAAATGTCTAAATGAACATTTTCTGGACAATTGAAACAGGGTGAAAAAATATGCCAACAGAATCATCTCATGTCCATGGAGTGGAAAGACACCTGTGATGTTTTTTTCCTAACCAATACCCATGAAGACGGACATGTTGAGACACCATCCTCAAAGGTGGCACATCAAAAGATAAAACCAACTGCAGTTTTGGACTGTAGGACGTATAAGATTGGTGTGGACAGATCAGACCAGATGATGTCATGCTGTTTGTTGGAAACAAAGATGATAAAATGGTGGAAGAAACTTTTTGTTTATATGTTCAACCTGGCAGTTGTCACTGCGCATACCTTGCACACAAAAACAAACAATGCAAAGATTTTGCTGGAAATTTTCTACAAAAATTTGCTGAAGGATTGTTCACTAGTACTGGTAGAGAAATTCAAGTGTAAGGTCAGACTATCAGGCAGCTGGCAGACTTATAGGGAGAGATTATTTTTTATATAGGACTCCGGTGACAAGCTACATTGAATGTAAAATCTCAGCACCAATGTCACGTGTGTGCAGAGAGAGGCAAATGACAGACTGAGAAATCTTCGAAGGAATGCACTAAAATATACTGCTGAAAATGTGATATAAGGCTTTGTGTAGAGCAGTGTTTTGAAGTGTATTACACAGACCTGAATTACTCATAGTAAATGTAACATTCATTTTCAGTGGTAGTGCCGCAAAATCTTTATCTTCGTGCGATGTGTAAGTTGTAGTGGCCTTCTAGTGACTATATATTTCATGATTCTGGCCTCAAAATTTTCACCTGCAGTGTCATACTCCAAATACCATTAAGTATTCCATTTTTTATACGTGAGATGGAGAAGAATTTTGCTATGGTATGTAGAAATTTTGTATTATTATGAAAAAATATATACTTTTAAATTTTTTTCAGTGCCATTAAAATCAGCTGGCAGGGGGGATTTTCAATTTAAAATGCTGGCCAGAGAGAAAGTGTTGATTAACATGCCACTCAAATGTACCATTTAGTTAGCTACATATTTGTGTTTGCCAAAATGTTCATGCTCTATTTTTGCACATATTCTCCCAGTGGTTTGTTAATACCAGTCCACTGTTATGTACATTCTGCATTTAAGTATGAATTTGTGCATTTCTAAAAAACTTTGTGTTAGTATGAATATCTCACCAAAACATTTGCTGAGTATCTGTTGTATGGGTGGAGGTTTCAAAGATTTCTAAATTAATTATGGTACAGACCTGGATATTGTTACATTCATCACAAAATCTTATTATGTATTAACATTTTATTACAAGATGCTGCATTTCTTGCCATTGTAGTAATAACCACTTCATAACTACAGTCTTGATTGTCTATGTTAATTTACATGTACATTAATTTTACAAGAATTAGATCATGTGTAACATATTCTTTCAGTATGGAATGATGGGTGGAATGATGCCAGATGGAAGCATTGTGGGTCCAGACGGAACTGTAATACCTTCTGATCCAAGCATGATGGCAGGTCCAATGGTGAAGGAGATAATTCACTGCAAATCATGTACACTCTTCCCACCCAACCCAAATGCTCCACCACCCACAACGCGAGAACGACCACCTGGTTGCCGAACAATTTTTGTTGGTGGACTGCCTGAAAATACCACAGGTAAAACCTATAAATTGCAGTTTGATGTAATTTATGACATAATAATAGGAACCATATCTATTTTTAGTGCACTGGGCGATGGAGAAATTGAGGTAATAAAATTGCTGAAATTTGTCATGTATATATTGTGTTTTGGAAATGGTTTTAGGTCATTATTGTGGCACATTTTACCATAAGAATAAAAATGTCCTGTGGTGTGTTGAAGATAATTTGTTATAAGCAGTGTTATGGTAAAAGTAAGGTCCTGTTGTATCTGATGAAGGCATATGGAGGAGTGAAGGTACAGTTCCACTTGTTCTTAAAATGAGCACTAGACAGAGGTGTGTGGTTACCCTAATGCCCAGACTGTTTTACCCACATGGAAGGAACCTCTGACATCCATTGAGTAGGAGGTAAGAGGGTCATGGGTCTTGTCAGGGTGCATTAGAATGGTTTTTTGATTAATTACCAATGTGCATGACTTTGTTCTTTTTCACAAACTATCAGTTATGACCAGAAGCATCTGTTGTCTTTTATTTCAATTTTATGTAGCATTGTGCCTCTTTAGAACCTACATTTCATTTAATTAGTACAGAAGTCAGTAGGACCTGATAATTTAGTGAGTTGCAAGATACCATTTTTAAAAATGTTGATTGCAGCTAGGGAGTAATTCTGAAATAAACGAGAGTAATGTGTCATTGTTGTTTTCAATATTTCAGAGGAGATAATCCAGGAGATATTTGAACGTTGTGGGGAGATGACTACTATTAGACTGAGTAAAAAGAATTTCTGTCACATACGTTTTGTGTTTGAAAGTTCTGTTGATGCAGCAATTTACCTCTCGGGTGAGTAATTCAACAATAATTATAGTTTTTTACATTCAAGAGTTTTAAGCTGGTGAGTTACTCTTGTTTATTAGATAATCAGCAAAGAGAGTGATCTTAATGTACTCATGCTATGTACAGCTGTAATTAGATTACAATGTAATGTTGTTCATCTATTTACTGTTTGATTATAGGAATAGTTGATGCCTTTAGTGTCTGAAGTTCTGTTACCAGTTAAAAGAACCGTCTTAAATTATTACCTTTTGTATGTGCACCTAGGATAATGTTTCTTAGATAGTTGGCTAGAGTACAGGTCTCTGTGGGACAGTTCAAGCTGGATAAATGGTAGCTGTATTTGCATGTTCAAGTTTTGCACTTGAAGGTTTTAAGCCACAGTCATTGTCATGGTGCAAGTGCCTGTGCTATTTTAACATTGTGAATTGCTTCAGAATATCTGTTTGCAGCACTAACCTCGACAGTGCAAGCTTGTTATGGACAAAGTATGCGTAAATGAGAAATGTGACTCCTTGTAGTAGTGGGCACAGAGTGTGTGGCTCTTGACTGGTGTGCTGCAAGGCTTTGAATAGAAGAGGAATATTATCAAGTTAAATATGCAAATTAGAATATGGAGTAATTGTTAATATCACATTATTATCCACAATTCAGTGTACTTCAGTAATTAGTTAAAGCGTAGCAATTAACTTGTATTTGGAGCTTGGATAGGGAAATTACTTTTGTGGGTGGTGTTGCAGCTGTGACTGTGAAGATTTCTCACCCCACTGTATGGTGGACTCCATAATTAGGCTGTTTCCATTCGTCACATTTTTATGTCTGTTTTTTACATTTTAATCTTAATTAAGGTTCCACTTTGGCACAGTGGATTATCCTAAACTATGCAAACCATACATGGATGGAATTTAACACAGGAAATTGGGGCTAATATACTACACAATTTGGACCCTAAGTGAAGGATTGTCTTAATTAAGAAATGCTGAGTGAGATTTCAACTTGTCCAGGCATTAGTTTTGTGAGAGATATGGTATGAATGTGGTAACTGCTTGGTTTCAACTAGAGTGCATGAGATTCTTGCTGTTATGGATGTGTGTTTTAAAGAATTTATCTAGCAATCAGATTTTGGAACCTTCTTGACTGTTACTGGGCAGCAGTGCCACCTATACTGGGATAATTTCCCAGCTATTCTGTCACTACATATGACAGCTGCTACCCTTTTTTTGATGTCACCAAATCTGGGTGTATATGGTCTGTGAGAGTATTTCAGGACTGTAGTATTTATTCTCATTTCATATACAGTAGAACTTGCACTGTTGCTGTTGCATTCATGCTCTTTCTGGTTTAACAGCAAGGTGAGGTCAGGTAAGGTAAAGCACCCTATTACATGCCTTGAAGGCACAGAGGGGGAGTAGGAGTATAGCTTTACGCTATCTTTAACCTCAGCAGTGGATGGTAGTGAGTGGTCAGTGCCATGCTTTGGCCACCTTGCCCCTGGGAATGGCCATGTACCTACTGTATAGGAAGCTGGGTGAGCCCCAAGGCCAGTTTTGATGGGTGTATGATTAAACAGTACCATGAATTTAATAGGAATTTATTAAAATTACAAGCCCATAGAGCCTGATAACTCTGATTCATTATGAGTCCACACAATCATCATGTAGTTTAGTGTAAGGAGTACAATAAACTGCAACATAAGGACTGCCAGTCACAACCATATTTGATGGTGTCTTGCTGTATAATTGAATGTAACATGTTTTGGCTTCTTTAGGGACCCAGAACTTGTCACAATTTAATTATAAAGCAAGACACCATCAAATATAGTTATGATTGTCTTTATATCTCTGTTTACTGCGTGTATTTCACAACAGGTTGTTCAGTGTTTAGGTGAGGAGTATAGTTACCCTTATTTCTGTTCCTAGGGTATCGCATTAGACTTGGTTCTAACACTGATGCTCCAAATACTGGTCGACTGCATGTGGATTATGCACAAGCACGTGATGATCTGTATGAGTGGGAGTGTCGGCAGCGTGCATTGCAGCGAGAACAAAGACATCGTGAACGAATGGAACAAGAACGTATGCGACCACCTTCACCTCCCCCAGTTGTTCATTACACAGATCATGAAGCTGTTGCAATTTCAGAAAAAATTAAAGGTTAGGATTTAAGTTCCATGTAGAATTTTCCCTGTAAGAAGCATTAAAATTTTATGAGGAGTGTTTAAGCATTTTTCTGTGTGGTTGTACAAGTGCCTAATGTTTGTGTGAATGAATTTCCATTAGTTGTAACATGAATATGTTCTGAATGTAGTCAGTAGGCAGTGTGGTTGTTGGTAGAAGACCATATTCTCATCATAACCACCGTGAAGATCCCTGGTTTTATGAAAGCATGATGTATGTATGTTAATGATATTATTGTGTTTTCTAAGCATGTGAATAATATAAGACTTTTAATAAGAGGAAAAGGTAAATTTGTCCCTGTGCACACCATGTGGGCGCACTGGGCAGTGTTGGTATAGCTCCACTCATTAAACTTGGTGCTAGATGCAGATGAGTGGTCAGCTTCTCACCCTATTTGATGTATTTGCAAGGAAAGAATCCATGATACCCATTGAAATGGAGGCTGGGTAGTCGCGCTCCTGATCTGGATGCTTTGGAGATGAGATAGTTCTTTTTTGCCCTGCTGGGAATCAAACCATGATTCCTCATGTCAAGCCCATAGCCTTGACACTATACTGCATGTACCACCCTCCTTCTCTTTCAGTTTAAGAAAATATATTACAGGTATAAATACTTTGCTTTTTAAATTCGACACATCCACGTTTCTTGCGGAGGTGAAGAAGTGAAATTTGTTTCTGTCTTGTGATATCCAGGGTGGTGAGTGGGAGAATTGTTTTATTTAATGGTATTATCAGTTGCAAAGATTATTTAGTGTTAGTTGTAGAGGAATGAAATATGTCTGTGTGAAACATTCTGTTCGGAGATTTTAATGGAAAAGTGGGGAGAGAGAACATTATCAAACCGACAATTGGGAATGAGAGTCTACATCAGGATAGTAATGATAATGGCATTAGAACAGTAACTTTTGCCGCATCAAAAAATCTGGTTATTAAGAGCGTGATATTCCAGCATCGAAACATTCATAAGTATACCTGGACCTCTCCTGATGGGAAGACTCAGCCAAATTGATCACATATTGATAGACAGGAGATGGCATTCCAGTGTACTAGATGTATTAAGTTTCAGGGGATCTGACTGTGATACTGATCATTATCTGGTGGTTGCCAAAGTTAGGGAAAGATGGGCAGGAAGTAAACAAACAGCACACAAGTTTGATGGGGGAAAGATTTAATCTTAGGAAGCTAAGTGAGCTGGAGGTTAGGAAACAGTATCAGATTGATATTACAAACAGGTTTGGAGGTTTGGAGAATGTGACAGCAAGGACATAAATAGGGCTTGGGAGAGCGTTAAAGAGCATCAAAACCTCAGCTAAAGAGAGGCTAGGTGTGCAAGAATTGGAGCAGCATAAACCATGGTTTGATAAATGTTTAGGTTTTTTAGATCAAAGGAAGCAGGCTAAAATGCAGTGGGTACAGGATCCATGCCAAAGCAATGTTGATAATCTAAACAACGTAAGATGTGAAGCTAGCAGACATTTTAAGAAAAAATGAAGGACTATCTGAAAGCTAAAATTAAGGAACTTGAAATTAACAGTAATATCAGAAATATTAGGGACTTGTATAGGGGCATCAGGGATTTTAAGAAGGGTTACCAGCCTAGAACTAATATAGTAAAGGATGATAAGAGTGATTTGATTGCAGACTTCTACAGTATTTTGGCTAGGTGAAGGAACCATTTCTCTAGTTATTGAATGTACAGGGGTTGATGATGCTAAGGCAGACAGAAATACACCCAGTAGAACCACTAGTGCCTGAGCCAGTGCCTTTGAGGTTGAGTTGGCTATTGAAAAGCTAAAAAGTCACAAATCACCAGGTATTGATCAAATCTGAGTAGAATTGATTCAAGTAGGGGTTAGAACAATTCACTGTGAGATCCATAAACTTATTATTTCTATTTGGAATAAGGAGGAATTGCCTGAGGAGTGGAAGGAGTCGATCACAGTACCTATTTATAAGAAGGGCGATAAAACAGATTGTAATAATTATAGGGGCATATCACTTTTGCCATCTACATACAAAATTTTACCCAACATCCTGCTCTGAAGGTTAACTTCATATGCAGAGGAAATTACTGGGGCTCATCAGTGTGGATTTCGATGCAGCATGTCAACTACTGATCGTATATTCTGCATTCATCAAATACTTGAGAAAAAATGGGAATACAAAGAAGCAGTGCATCAGCTTTTTATAGACTTCATGAAAGCGTATAATTCAGTAAGGAGGGAGGTCTTGTATAATATTCTCACTGAGTTTGGTATCCCCATGAAACTGGAAAGGCTAAGAAAAATGTGTCTGACTGAAATGTATAGCATAGTCCAGGTAGGCAAGAGTTTGACGTGTTTCCTATTAGGAATGGTTTGAAACAAGGGATGCCCTAGTGCCATTGCTTTTCATCTTTGCTTTAGAGTACACTATTAGGATGGTTCAGATAAACCAGGATGGCATGAAATTACATGGTACGTATAAGCTTCTGGTGTATGCTGATGATGTTAGTATATTGGGAGGAAGCATACCTACTTTAAAGGAAAACACAAAAGCTTTAGAAGTGGCTAGTTAAGGAGATTGGACTAGAAGTAAATACTGATAAAACTAAGTACATGGTCATGTCTTGATATCAGAATGCAGGATGAAATCACAGTACAAAGATTGAATATAGTTCCTTTGAAAGAGTGGAAGTTCAAATATTTGGGAACAACCGTAACAAATCAAAATTCTATTGGTGAAATTAAGAGCAAATTGAAGCCAGGGAATGCTTGCTCTCATACGGTGCAGAGTCTTTTGTCTTCCAGTTTATTATGGAAAAATTTAAAGATTAAGGTATACAGAACTATAATTTTGCCTCTTGTTTTGTATGGGTATGAAACATGATCACTCACATTGAGGGAGGAACATAGGCTGTGGCTAATTGAGAATAGGGTGTTGAGCGGAATATTTGGGCCGAAGATGGATGAGGTAACAAGGGAATGGCTACAACTGCATAATGAGGATCTTAATGACCTGTACTCCTCAGCCAATGTTGTTCGGGTAATAAAATCAAGAAGAATGAGATGGGTGTGACATGTAGCATGTATGGGGGAGGGAAGAGGCATGTGCAGGGTTTTGGTGGGGAAACCCGAGGGAAAGAGACAACTTGGGAGACCCAGGCAAGGATGGGCAGATAATATTAAGATGGATCTTCAGTAATTGGGATGTGGGGGTATAGACTGGATTGAGATAGCACAAGATAGGGACAGATTGCAGGCACTTGTGAATGTGGTAATGAACCTTTGGGTCCCATGAAGTGTGGGGAATTTCTTGACTAGCTGAAAACCAGTTAGCTGCTCAAGAAAGACTCTACTCCATGGAGTAAGTAAGTTGTAAGTATGCGGAGCATTGGTGGAACAATATTTGCAAGGGAAAATTAAAGTACATGGAGGAAACTTGTCCCAGTGCCACTATGGAAAATTCAGGAAGAAGTTGTAATAATCTACAGTCCCACCATGATTTTTAGGTACCTCATATTGGTACTCTGCACTGCACACCTCAAAAACTGTGTTGGCTGGCAGCCTAGTGTTTGCCACTGGCAGACTATATCACCTGTTCCTTCTGTTGCTCAATGTACTGGTGTGTACTCTTTATCGCTGCAAGTCTGCAACTCAGCATTTGAAACTGAAATTGCAACCTGACAACTGTGCTACATTGCTGCATCACATGGCCAGGGATCTTTAAACAACAGCGGAACTAACTACAGATACATTTGTATAAGAAGCATGAGTAACATCAAATTAGCCAAGCCTTATGTATCACCTGTGGACTGCCAGGATAATAATTGAATTAAGTAGTATGTGTATTTATGTTACAAGTTTGATAAGAACCTCATGTGTTCGTACATTCTTACAGTATATCAGAACAGAAAGGAGCAAAGTTTTTATTACTGTGTCAAGTCATGTTTTGTTGTCCAGTGCTTATACTTGTGTATGTTGGCATGGCAGTTACCACTAGTGGCATGCAAGAATTGATTAAAAATATGTTCATGTTATTACTATCATTTATATCCTTTGACATGACTTGCTTTAAATATTTCCTTCTAGCTGATGAGACATTCAGTAAAGCCGTTCAAGTTGTAATCACATGGCTGGAACGTGGAGATTGCAGCAAACGTAATGCCAACACCTTCTACACGATGATACAGTCAACAAATTCCCACGTTCGCCGCCTTCTGAGTGAAAAGGCACAGTATGAGGAGGAGCTACAACGGGCACGTGAGCTGATGAAGGGACGCATGCAGGGTATTCTTATCCAGTGTGAGTAACATTTTCACAGATTGTTTGGTACGTGTTCAAAACAAGGAACCATTTTCCTGGTCCAGTGTGGGTAGAATATTTGAAGAAACATAGTTCCTATGTAGTTCCCTTCATTCCTATTTTATCATGCTTAGGACTCCATATATGACCATGTCTTGTTAAGTGCAAGCTTTGTGATGGTCTTCAGTGTCAAGCTGATTAGTGAATGGAATTGACTGGCCTCTAGACAATCAGATATTTTTGGGGCAGTAGTTGTTTATAATATGACTTGCCATATTTTTGTTATTGTGAGATAAAGATGATTGGATAATAATGAAACAGTGCGTCGCCCCATAAGTTTTCTGGGGGTAGGTTTTATATGCAATGTGGGGTTCTTTCTAAATGTCTTGTGGTAGCTAGTTTCAGAATCTGTTTCGCTGTTGGTAATACTTTGTGTTATATCATTTGAAGGTACTTGAAAGGGTCCATCAAACACACGTTATACGTAAGTGAAGTCCGTCAATTTCTACCCTTTGCATTCCTGTTACTGGGGCTGGTCTCACATTCAGTGTTGTGTGATTGCACTGACCAATATAATACACTACTGCAACCAGATAGTTGAGCAAGAGAGCATATGAAACCTGTACATTGATTGATACATGACATTTTTGTGTAATGAGACCTGATATTGACTTCTAACTTCGTTGTAGTTGTTTCCTTTTATTGGGGTCAGTCTTGCATGCTTGGTTGTGTAGCCATGCTGGTCACACCATAATACCCTTGTGTGAGAATGGCTGCCAGGTATATGTTTGAGGTATTTTGAAGTTTTTCTGAAGGTCACTGGTGTGCACTCTACGATATATATAGCATAGCTGTCAGGTAAATGACTTTTAACTTTGATGACAGAGAATGTGTGCTTTTTGATTTTAACATACTTGTTCAAGTTCACTCGCTCACACTTCAAGAGATAACATTAATATTGAAAGCACTGTATTACTTTATTTCTTGATATTCATTAAGTAACAAAGCAAAAGTTGGGAAGTGTTAATACATATTTAAATCTGACCACGTATTATTTACTTACTTTCTTGGAGTGTGTGAATGATTCTGTATTTTAATTTCAAGGTTGTCTTCAGTAGTGATTGTTATTAAAAAAAGAGTATGCCTAACCATTTACTTTGCATCAGTAATTGTAATGTTTGCATATCATGCCTTCCCCCCCCCCTCCAAACTCCAACTGGCATTTGTTGTTGTTTTGCTGACCGTGCATCTCGGTATATTTATCTTAGTAATTAACCAACTTGATGCACAAAATTTTTGTTTTACAATAAGTTTATTATATGCCTGTACATGTTTCAGCACATGTGCTCATCATCAGGAGGTCAAAATTGTATTATACAGCCTCTGGTATCATCACACTTATAGGTGGCCGTTCCATGCACAGGTTGAGAGAGGAGAAGGAGGACTCCTCTCTCAACCTGTGCATGGGACGGCCACCTATAAGTGTGATGATACCAGAGGCTGTATAATACAATTTTGACCTCTTGATGATGAGCACGTGTGCTTGAAACATGTAGAGGCATGAAATAAACCTATTGTAAAAGAAGAATTTTGTGCATCAAGTTGGTTAATTACTAAGACAAATCCAACTGACATGTTCTCAAAAAGGAATGTAAAAGAAGTGGTGTATTAAGTTTGTTAAATAATGTATGCCTGTATTGTCTGCTTCAAGTGACTGAAGTGTGAGGACTGTTGTAGTCAAATTCCACAGTTTCATTCAAGACCATCACATTTGCTCTTTCTCTTTGCTGAATGTCTGTGTACGTCAGAAATCCTTTTCATGTTCAATAAGAGTATGTGTGAAATCCGTCTCATGCTCTGTCTTTTTTAAGATACAGTAGCAGCTGGAGGTGGGATAAGGATACAAACTTTCATCTCCATTATTATAGCAAAACAGTATATTTATCTCTTAGTGTGAAGGAGGCTATGCAGCATTAAACTACATTATTCTAAGTGACACGGCAAAGTTTATTTGAAAAAATAGTGCAAGAATTTTCTGTAGTGACTTGTGATTGGTGACATGAGGTGTTGCTGTTTTACTTCAAGATATAGGTGAGTATTGAAAGGAAAACTGTCAGTCTAGTTACCTGTGGAAAATGGAGACCAGAACTTAGTAAAGGATGTCATTAGATCATTGCATCTGTGGGCAGAGATTCTCAAACCTACTTTAAGAGCTGCACTGAAAAGAACCTGAAAGTAACTACTCACAAATTCTGGCAAGGCTTCTCTTTATTATATAATTCTTCCTCCTTGTGTAATTGTTTCTGTCATAGCATGAGCCTATTTATAATAAGTTACCAATATGTATTATATGATGGTGTTAGGTTCCTTTGATCATTTGTTGTCCGTTGATGTTGGAAGTAAAAGTTAGTAGTAACCGTGAGGTCACATTGTCTTTTAATTGTGTCAGCATACTGCTGTCGCTGCTGTTATAAGGGTGTGGTATAGGAAATTTACAAATATTGTTAAAATGAACAGTTTTCTCATTTCCACTGTTGTGTAATTACAGCTCAATTTTATAGAAGCCCAGAAATATTCTCATCAGTTGCCATTTTCATTTGTTTGAAATATGAAATCCTAGCACATGGCTCATAATCGTAAAACAGAAGGTCCCCGTTCTGTTCTGGTAAAGTGACACTCAAGACATTTTGTGTCTGTCATGATTGACTTGGTTTATTATTCAGTCATACTGAGAGAGAGTGTTGCTTTATAGGTGGTATTCACAAAGAGGAAGAAAATTATGCAGAATGATCAAATGTTTTGTTTCATTGCTGTCATCATTTTCATGTCTTGTGGGTCTGTTTTTATGAACATTTTGGTGGTTTGAGAACTCTGCTGTTAGAGATGGGAATGTTAACGACTGAGAAATCCTGGCTTGTTCTGAATGTACAGATTTAGGATGCCAAGCAGACATTGTCAGGTTTCTCTAAGCCTTTATGACCATTGGATTGCCAACCAGATTTGCACATGAAGGTAAGGATAAGTGGATTTCTAGTCGATAGCTTCCCAATTTCTGGTGCAGTTTGGAAAATGTAGGCCATTGTATGGATGTGTAAGAGTGTTACAATAAGAATATGTATGTGCACAGTGAAACCTCACTTGTAGTTGTTGTGCTTCCACTGTCCAGTTTATATGGGAAAAACTTCTTTAAAACAAACTTTTTGGCTTACAAACATTATTATCTGTTATTACAGTAGATTAGTAGTGAATTAATATGTGTACTGGTAATTCGTACGTTGCTTATTGAACGGTTTTTAAACTATTTTATCCCAGTTATTTCTTTTTCTGAAAATGAATGTATGTATGTTTCTTTACTAAATAATCATGAAGTTTTGTTGCTTGTACATTCAGAGTAACAGATCTTTTAAAGTAACATTAATTTTCAAATTCTCTGCATTTTGTAGTTCAATCAACAAGTGTGATTGTAAGAGTATCATGATAATGAGATGTTGTTTGGTTCTGTGTAAAAAAGGTTAGGTATCATCATCTCTCTTTTTAAGTGTTGGTATTAAGAAAATCAAGTAAGCTTTCAAAATTGAAATGTGCACTGAAAATGCAGCTGGATGGTTGTATGTAAATTTCACTTAGTATGTAAATTTGTTCCTGATCCCAGTGACCATGCAGTCTAAGGTGTAGGTGTGCAGCCACCCAATTGCTGGGATTGCAAGTTCAGATTCTGCCGAGAGCATTGATGTGCGTATCTTGTGCTTGTTGTGTATTGTACAAGTAGTGGCCTCTGCGACAGGTTGATCACTCGTTCAGAGACTCCGACTGGGGTCGTGTGTCCAATTGTATGTGATTTAGAAATCTCAAAATTAGGCAGCATAGGCCCAACCCCAGGGGCTGTAGTGTGACAAAAGAATGTAAATTTGTTTTTGTATTGAATTATGACAGTGAAAAATTGTGATTTGTGCAAGAAATCAGGAAGTAATTGGGCATTTCAGTAGGTCATACAGATTTTCAAGTAGTTTACTAATTTTCTGTGTATGTAGTTCCCATTATGTGGAAACTGAAGATTGAGTCAGTGGATATATCTGGAAAGGTTTGGTAGGGGGTAACAGAAATCATAAGCTTTCTGTTGATTCCATTTGGAAGTGCAGTTTATTTTTGCTGTTACCAAATTTCATGACAGAGACTGCAAGAAGCTGTCCAAGAGTTACTGTAAGAATTGCAGTTTCAAGCTAGGGTTGTGTAAAAGTGTAAGATTTTTAGGTGCATTCGCAAAATTGCGAAAAGTGACTATTATCTTCGTTAAACCAATTGCATGGAAGAGCTGGGCTCATGCTTAATGGATTTGCATGAAATTGGATATTTGAGTATTTTTTAAAAATGTAAAGGGAATTCAAGTTTCATTAAAATCTGACAGAAATAACCAGTACCGTACATGAAGACAATATACATTGTGGATCATGTCTTGCTCAGTTTTTCTTAGAATGAGAAGTGTTTCAGACAGGAGTTGTAGAGAAAATCAAAACTCACACTTTATGTTCAGTAATTTTTTTCAAAAATTGTGCCTTTTTGAGATTATGTTGAAAAATGTAGAGCCATACAGGCTGCAGATCAGAATATGGTACATTGCCATTGCCTGCTGGTTACCTAAGTCTACAGACATGCAGAAAATGTAATTCTTAATGCTTTTCCAGTGCAACAATAGTTGCATGAACACATCTCATTGTTACATAGCCTTGTCTTGTTCGGTATTGGGATAACGATATTTCAGTGCAAGCTTGTAATGGTATAGCATTGGGTTTGAGAGGAATGTGCTCTGATGAGCCATGCTTAGGACACAAAGTTCAGTGCCTGATTTGGACAGGAGAAGAAGCTGTTAAATTATGTGTATGTTACTGATGACATAATGGTAGAGTAGGAAGAAGTAAACTGAGATGAAACATTTAAACAGTCTGATCAGCAGTGAAACCTGTTTTCAACCATAACAAAATTTTTTGAATTGTTGATATTATTGCATTTTGTCCATTGGACTTTGCCACCCAATCATTTTACTGTCTCAACCCACACAACATTTGTAGAAGTGTCAGTACTATAATGTTCTGTCCATAGATTTCTTTCATGTGATTATTGTACCCTTATCAGCCCAAACAGTATTTGCAGCAGTGTTATAAGATGGCAGTTCTGTGATTGGTCTCTTAGTGTGTTCCTCGGTTTTAAAATTTGTTTGTCTCATTGTCAGTCAAGGATGGTTTTTATCATTTTGATCAGTTGTCTACAGATCTGTATGTGAAGTTTCATTGTGCAAAGTAATAGCTTTACCTTTGATAATTTTAGTTTCATCAGCTGTATAGTGGTGAGTAAATGGTACAGGCAGAAACCAATGCAACTTGAGTCACTCAACCTGTTCAACTGGCTACAGGTGCTCTCTGGATGGTTCAAACCAAGAGGATGCCAGTATACACCATTTGGTGGAGTAAGATCAAGCATTTCTAAGTCAGTCTCCCCCTGGACATGTTTGTGACGATGGTACAGTACCTGCAATGTGTGTGTGAGTGCTTCAGGACACTGGGCCTGTTTTCAGTGGCATTATCTATGACTTCAAATATTCTCTTGCTTTGGAAATGTGATGCTAACACTTCAGGTATTGCGATTTTAAAGGCATAAACTGGAATATTCCCATAATTATTTAATCAGATATTAATATTTTGTTTTGAACTTGCTGATACACTGCATTGATAAGTGTCATGAAATGTGGTACTGAAGATTTGTCAGACTGGTGGCTTAATCCTGTTTCATTGTATATTAGTTTGAACAGTTAATCTGGTTTCCTCCTTGTCATTCATGGGAAGAGCATAGGAGAATGACCACATTTTTATCAGATTAAAAAAAAATGTTGTCATTCATTGACGGCTGTGAAATAAAGTAATTTGTCAAAATTAGTGGAAATTAACTCTTTAGTTCTGACAGCCTTCTTAGTTTAAAACACATCTTCACTGATATGTGGAATTTTTATCAAGTTTAAATTATGTGATAAGCAAGGGGGTGAGCAGTTAAAATTTGTTATGTTTGCCTCAGTCATTTTAACTGCTGGCGGTGTGCCCTGCCACAGTGCGATTGCTAATTGCACACTTCTGTCTTTACTGTCATAAGACTGCAGTGCCAAAATGAAGCATTTGTTCTTGGATTAAATATAATCAGCAGTGAGTAAAAAGCAGTCCAAATTATATTTAATGCAAAAAATATACTTAAACAAGTGTGTTGAAATATACAGACGACAGGATTTTCGTGTTTATGAATCACACTAATATTTACATAATTTTATGTTACTTGCACAGTTGAATTTATTTTCATGCATACACAACACTTCCTCTGTGTTTAGCTTATTACATGGGTTAATGTTGTTATGAACAATGCCAAAGGGCTGTGTCTGTTGCATAAAACAAGCTCACAAGATGCATTACCTGTAGTACCAGTCAGCATTAAATCAGCACAATAAAACCTCTGGTTAATTCCAAATTACATATTATTATATGTTTTTACATAGATGTAACAAATATGCACTGAAAATAGCTAAGGAGAAATTTGATGCATTCACACATACTTACTTGATGCAATATGTCAATTGGTGAAGGGCTAGCAGGAAGGATCCACCCTATGCAGGGTGATTGTTATTTCTTCTAACTGTGCTTGTCTCTCCTCACTGGTCAGTCGGTCAGATCGAGAGGGTTTTCTCAGCTGCCAGTCACAAGAAGGTTTGGGACCATTTCACCAAAGCCCAGAGAAAGAACATAGAGATGTGGAAGAAGCAATGTGCGGTACGTACATGTTGGGTAGAAAGTGTTCAGATCTGGTTTTCAGTAAGGAGATGTAAGATGGAAGTATTGGTTCAGTGACTAACTGGTTGGTGATACATGAGATTCGAATTTCTCATTATGGTGAGTATTAGGGTGTGACACTGTGTAGTTACATACACAGGTATCAACATTGGAGAGGTTTGTGCTGCCTTCATTTTTAGGGTCCACTCTGAATAATGAGGCAGTATATTTCTTTGAAACATTGGTAGTTACCTGCCAAACTGCATTATGTCACATCCCATAAGACCGTGACTGTGCTTAGTGATTTGTTTTTTATTTAGCATAACTGTCATACATTGAGACTATTGAAGACTGTTTATATGTATGACAGTGAAGTAATTGAAGAGGTGAATGGCAGTATGTGTGGGCAATGACTGAGAAAATGTGTCATGTTTCAACCCAATATACAGTAACAAATTCCAGCTGACATCTCTGGTTGGAGAAGTCTTTTGACATCTCACAAAACAAATTGTATTGTGTAGATTGAAAGATATTAGAATTATATAAAATTGCTTCTCCTTTACTTACATCTCAGCATTTACTGATTATCATATCATTTTCATTTTTGAAAAGAGGGTATATGGAATAATGATCAGTGTGTAACATCCCGTGCATATGAAAGATTATCATGGCAGGTTAGTGGGTCTGTAGGGCTACTTAAATTGCAGTTTGGAAGGATGAGCATGTAGGCCACAAAAGGTTTTCCAGATCTCATAATCCACAAGTAGAGAAGTAATAAGAAGAATAAAGTTTTGTATGTATAAATGTGGAGGGTGAAGGTTCAAGGTTTATAACCTTCAGTTATTTTGTTCATCAGCTACTTTGCTTGTATACTGATAAGGAAACTGGCTGAAAGAGAGAAACCATAAGGTATATATGTTTTATGAACATTGTGCAAAGTGGCAGACCTCCTGTGAACATTCACTGTCTTAAGGAATGCAGTGTTTGAAACAAACAGAGAGAGTTATCTTAGTAATTAACCAACTTGATGCACACAATTTTTGTTTTACAATAAGTTTATTTCGTAGCCTCTACATGTTTTGAGCACATGTGCTGATCATCAGGAGGTCAAAATTGCATTACACAGCCTCTGGTATCATCACACTGAAACAAGGGAGTGGTCTAAAATTACTAAAATACAATTCTATAAATATGAGCAAATAGTAGTAAAACTTAAATGTGAATTTTTTGGTTGTGATTACTGTGTATTACTTACTATAAACATGTTATGTCATGTAGAGGTTATGTTCAGGTGGGTTATGACGTGTAGTCTTTGAATGAAGGAGGTCAAACGTAGGATTATGCTCGTTCAGATGTTGTTTCGGGATGAGTTCATTATTATGGTTGAACGACTGGATGTACATTTGTTCATATGGAAGCAAAAGGTTTGGTGTGTTGATCTCCTTGAGAAGAGTCATAGTGTCATCAATGTTACCATATTCATGTCTGCAGTTAAGTATATGCACACCAAACCTTTTGCTTCCATATGAACAAATGTACATAATAATGAACTCATCCCCAAAAAACATCTGAACGAGCATAATCCTATGTTTGACCTCCTTCATTCAAAGACTACACATCATAACCCACCTGATGCCTGACCCACAATCTCATGCGTTCCAACCAGTCTTCTCTTAATCTGTGCATGAGACGGCCACCTATAGGGTAAGCACGTTTTCACAACAGTCAAGTTGCATTTTCTGTAGATTCAACAATTCAGATAAAGTGAATAGACACCACACAATCTTAATAACTAGATAAACACAACTTTTTTAGATAGGTGATGTAAATAGACATTGTATTTTTAACAATTCTAACAACCGGACAAACATAACCTTATAGATACAACAACTAATCAGCAATTTATATGATTTTATAACTTAGATAGACTAAGCAAACATAAATGTAAATAGATGTAGTACCTTTCTAATAAGTTTAATAACTGGATGAACATAACCTCTACATGACATAACATGTTTATAGTAAGTAATACACAGTAATCACACCCAAAAAAAATTTAACACATAAGTTTTACTACTATTTGCTCATATTTATAGAATTGTATTTTAGTAATTTTAGACCACTCACTTGTTTCAGTGTGATGATACCAGAGGCTGTGTAATGCAATTTTGACCCCCTGATGATGAGCACATGTGCTTGAAACATGTAGAGGCTACAAAATAAACTTATTGTAAAACAAAAATTTTGTGTATCAAGTTGGTTAATTACTAAGATAAATATACTGAAATGCACGGTCAGCAAAACATCAAAACAGGGAGATGTTAATACATATCAACATACAAATACAATATTGGAATGCAGTATGGCAAATTCATCAGTTTCAAGTGCCACAACTGTAAATTAGGTATATATTTATGTTCTAAAATGTTGGTTCCAAAAATTATGCAAGTATTGTGTGAGATTTGAGGTTCTGATGGTGGTGACTGTGAAGACAGATGTTTTCTATGATGTTACAACATGTAGTCATGTAGAGGTGGACTAACATTTCAGAGGCTTTTTGTACACCCTTCATTCTGGTGGATAGAGAAATCACCCAGACAATGGAGATAGCAGGTCATTACATTGTACCAGGTGTTACATCACATCCCAGAAGACAGCAAATAGTCTTCAAGCTGTTATTTGATAAACCAGTGCAAGGTTCAAAATTTATCATAGTATTGTGTGACGTATTACTTCAGTAGAGTGGGCCAGGTAGCTCAGTGTGGTGACTGACTATGGGCTGGACAGTCCGGGATTGAATCCCGGTGAGGACGAGATTTTCCGCCTGTCCAGACCAGCTCTGGGACCCACCCAACCTCCTGTAAAATGGGTACCAGGTCTTTCCCGGGGGTAAAGTGCGGCTGGGGCATGCTGCTGACTACTCACCCCCTTCTAGTGCTGCTGTCATGGAAGAGTAGAGCTAGCTATACCTCTACACACCCTCTGGGCCACACCGGGCCGTAACAGGATCACTTAACCTTTTTTATTACTTCAGTAGGAGGGAGGTGGAATAGCATAGTGTAGTGACAAGACTGTGGACTAGATGATTTGGGATTTGATTTTTGGCAGGGATGTGAGGGTTTTCTCTTCTCCAAAAACATCCAGACTGGCGCTTTGGCCCCTCAGCCTTATATGCAGTGGCTGGAGGTCCTTTCTCTATATTTTGAAGCTGACCACTCACCTCCCTCAAGTGCCCAGTTAGGAATTTGTGGAACATGTACCTGTACTCCATACATGTGCTTTTATTGTGTGCATAGGCCAAACTTAATTTCACTTATTATTACTTTACTAGACTACATTAGTTAACTTTATCATCACAGTACTTACACATGGAGTATATTGAACATATGCACATGTGCATGGGCACTTGCTCATGTGAATATTCTTGAATTCATGTTTTCTTTCTCTGACCAAAATATTAAAAATATTATCTAAATTAAAACAAACTTAACATTCATGTGGATTTCATAAGTTTAATAATAATCTGATGTCATAGCATAGCACAACGTATGACTGAATAAATTCTACTATTCCAAATAGTGTACTGTATTATGACAAAAAAATATAGCTTATTATAGAATGGTTTGTTAACTGATAGCTGTCATTTTGCCGATGGGTTCATAAGAAATTACATGTTTCACAATATAAGATTTTTCTGCCATCAGAAACTGATCATTTTTCCATATCCCTCACAATCAATGTGTGTTGCATGCTGTATATACAGAATGACTTTTCAGTACATCAGTGGAACGAGGTGGCCTGTGTTAGGATGGATAGTTACCAAAAGCAGATCATAACAAAGCCAGTGAAAATCAAACCTGAGTAAACTAATGGTTGTACATGTTGTGTGTGTGTGGTGTCTAGTGTGTTGATGTTAGTGTTGGCTTTTTCACTGGCTTGTCTCTTGTCTACTTTCATATTAAAGCAATGTTCCTGATTATATTAAATAATTGCCCAATTTCTAATCAGTGTTCTTGTTAGTGTTATTTACATGGGTTTTAGGGAAAATAAGAACTAAACTAGGAACCATTGTGTTCACAGAAAGGAAATCATCATAAACAGTGAAGGTAGTGTCACCACATATACGGTTACAATAAGAACATTTTATTTGAAGAAGATTGTTCATTGTAGCATACAGTATTGTATTAAGCATTCTTAAAGCAGTAGTATTTTTTTTTAAGTGGATGTATTCATGCGTATAATATATGTATATATTGATACACCACTTCCAAATAATAGGCATGGAAATTAACTTACGGAAGTGGGCTCACTTCTTGTGCTGTTTGTGCTTGAGACAGTCCAACAGGTGAATTTTCTAAAGTGAACTTTAATACAACACATTGTATGGGCAACTGGACAGGGTACCAAAACGTAGTTTGAAAACAACTGTGAGTGCTTTCAAAGTGGGTTGGTCTCTTCAGCTAAGCAGCAGCAACATGTTTGTCAGTGAGGATTCAGACCTCTGGCAACACAATGTGGGTGCAAAACCAAAGGAAGAGATCAAGATGCATCCAGAATTCCTGTGGAGCCAAGAGTTAATGAACTGGCCCAGTCATTCCAAAGCCACATTTGTCAAAAACCCAAACACCATTGAAAAGTGACCCATTATGGCTAGAGTGCTATGTAATTGATGCTCATGAAGGACTTGTTGGAAATGCAGGTGTGCAGAAATTTATGATCACAGCTGCTAGTATTGTCAGTTTAATGAGGACCCTGAAAATACTTGTGCAGGAGACAAACAGTTGTCCCACAATAAATCACCGGCACTGTATCAGGATTGTAATGTACAACAATTCTGGGTCATATGTACTGCATGTAGAGAGCGTTATGATTAAACAACACAAGGTGAAATAGACCTTGTTTATTATATGCTGTCATATAAATAGCCAGTGTGTGGACCTCATAATGTGTACTTGTGAGGGTGGGGTGATTTCACAGACCCATCAAGAGCAGAACGTAGGCTGCGCTAGATGTGACTACCTGGAGAATGATAGTATGAAAGAATGACATGTTTCTTTGGTCGTGTGAATGAAAACACATTATGTAACAATTAAAGAATATTTAGCATATATGAGTGGTATATGTCAAGATCCAATCTTGGATTTTCCTGTTGATGTTTTGCCAGAAGAAGGGGTTGAGTCTCAGCCAGTTGATGAAGAACAGGAAGAAAAGTGGCTGTAGATCAAGGAGAAGATGTGGCATTACAAAAATGTGGACATGGGAGAGCCAGCCTACAATGAAACTAGTGAATGGCCAGCAATTCCTCAAGTCTTTGCTTTGTTGGGCACAGTAATGAATCTAACAACAGAGTAGTGCCGGATAATTGAAGGAAGTGGAATAAGCAGTGAATTTCTATGATTTGCAACAAATAAAGGTTTATGTGGGACAAACAGTGATCATGTTAGAATGACCCATATCAAGTGCAAAACAATGGGCTTATTACATGAACATGTCACTGGATCTGTAGAACAATTCCCTTCTCTAGAAATGGAAGGTTCAAACATTGATTTTGCATGAAATGGAATGTCAGAATGTTTTGTCAAGGAAACATAACTTTATTGAGTGTAAACCATATGGATGGAAGAGTGTCAATGGCCAGCATATTGTGGCATATGGAAATAAGAAGGAGACTGTTGCTGGAAGACATTGATGATGCTGTGATGATTTTGATATATGCAGACACATGTCACAGACCTGGATTGAAAAAGAAATTCTGTATTTAATTTGGACATGTATGTACATGTACTTGAACTGTGCATATAAATGTACAGCAATCAGACAGAAAGATACACTCATGACATTCCAAGTAACAGATGGGGTTGTCAAGAGAGCTTCCCTTTGAATTATGTATCCAGCATTGTGATGAAGCCCCACAAAAATTCTTTTTGTGTTGAATGGCTGAACTGATATGTGAACAGTATCATTGAAAAAGTGCTCTGGCAGAAATCATAGCCCAACAAGGTGCTGAATTTGTGGCATGCACCCTAGATCTTTCCACATTACTGTATTCCCTACACAGTATTCATGTAAACTACAGACACTGTTTACTGTGACTGGTTGGAAAATCTTAATTCTTGTCTCTGTCCTACTCAGATCTGCAGTGTTTACATTCATCTTATTCATACCAGAGCAGTCAGTACAAAGTGATATCAACTATGGTACTTTCATAATGAATCTTTGATGCTATAGGCCTACAGAATTAAAACACTATCAGGATCACATGCATGTATGATTTCAAGTTACAAGGAGGTTACATTTTGTGTAACATAAGGTGGAAACATGGCACACCATTTTGTTTTGAAGTTAACTTTGTGTGACACTTCATTGCCTGTTGAATTTAGAGTGTCAGATACTTTTATCTAGTTATGCAGAGTTCTACTTAAAATCTGAATATGAGTCTGACAGAAATAAATTTAGCACTACTGTGCTGCAGGAATTATTGTAAATTATTTAACTAGGCCGTGTTACAAAAGTGGGCTTTGGGGAGTTGTTATCTCTATGCGTATCATTTTTACAGTAGAAAAATAATGGAGACAGGTGTATGACAAACTTAGTTCCCATGTGGTGTTGGGTAGTTGGTGTCATGTGAGAGGTAGTAACAGGTAAAGCTTAAAAGGGAATAGTGTGTATACATATGTGCTCAGTGTTCAGGCATATACAGATGTGTTTTTTTCTTGTATCCCTGAGTGTGGCAGCTTTATCACATAGAAAGTATTGCATCACCTGGGACATCCTGTGACAGTTGCTATTCTCAGGGTCATGATAAAAGACACATTGTTTGAACAGATTTATAGTTTAAGAGAAATTAATGGTTGGATTGGTAATTTGTATGAGTAACAATTGAAGCTGCTTAATGAGGAGCACCAGTGTCAATAGAGGTAGGTAACACAAGGGACAGATGGAAAAGGAACAGAATCAAAGGCATACATGTAAGTTTTGTGTAGATATAAAGTAACATTATTTTATCTTTGTAAATTGTGGTAATAATGATTGGCATCCTCAAGTATTTCTGCAATCTTAGCCATTACCTTAGATGTTTGCAGTTCATTATGTAATGTGTATGAAGTTTAAAGTTCTTACATTGTATCCAAGTATTACTTGTGTCAGAATATTATATTCTGTGCACTCATGGCAGATTCTGTGGCTGTCTTGTTACGGTAACTTGTGTTGACATTTTCTTAGTCATGTAAGTTCTCACATTTTCATGGCAATAAGTGTTCATATTGTAGTCATTTGGGTTGTGATACCATGTAGTCTTCTGTAACAATGTTTGGAAGGAACATACTGCCACCATCTTCAGTGCTGAAGGGATTAGGGAGAGGATGTGTGTAGGTTATACAGGCAAGGTGCCAAGAACTAAGTGAGGAAGAGGATAGAGACAGAATGTTCCATGACATTGCTATCCACGTACCAGACTACACGGTGTCAAAACCTGATTCTTTCTTTTTGCTTTACGATAATAGTCTTGAGATTTACTATCTATATTTTAGAATGTTGCAGTCTTGGCCATTTTTTCTGCATAAGAAAAATGTGATGAAGTAAATTATTCATTCAAACACAACACATATATTTGTATTTGACAATAAATTACTTTATCATATTGTATAACACAACGGGATGGCTCTAAAAAAAAATAGATTACACACATGTATTGTCTCTGCATATTTATCATAGTAACTTTTTTAATCCAGCATGTTATTTTGAAATGGACAGATCAGCATGAGCAATAGATTTGTGATGTCTTTTATCATCACAAATCTTTAAAATGCAATTTGATATTATTCTCATCGAAATGAAATATGACAACTGTGTAGCTGCCCAAGTTTCACATATCATGCTTTTGACAGTGGGTATCAAGCCTTATAGTGTCTGAGAATATGCTTACACATTTTGTCAAGATATTTTTGTGTATACAACTTTGTCACTTTAATACATCTGTCATCTACTTCTAAAAACAAATTTGCATTAGAAAAAAATTATGAGATTTGGCACATTTTGCTCTGGTAGGTAAAAACTTTGATACAGTTTTATTCCTAGGCATTTGTTGTTTGATCTTTATTCATAATAACTTAACACAACCTCTTGATGCTTTTGTTTATTTAAAGTTGTGCCATTTTTAAATACGTGATTTTCACATGCTCAGAAAAGAACAAGAGAGCAGTAATTTGTGTTCACGGAATGAATAACGCTGTTACCAGCTCAGTCTACTGACAGTGATGCTAGATGAACAGGCTGGTTTTTGAGTTATAAATTTGAGTGCCTTTTAGTGCATGTTACAGGGGTGCTGATAAGTCCTTAGACCGAATTGATAATTCTTACATGAAAATTAAACATATAAGTTGCCTTTTATCCCTTGAAAGGTTCTTGAGAATCTGCAGCAAACATATATCAATTGATCTGAGCAGTAGATTACCTTCCAACGACACTATTGATTCCATCCTACGACATCAGGAAGTAGGTCGGGCTAAGGTCTTACCAGCACCCCGGTAGTTACAGTAGTCTTGGACCATAACGTTATAAAACTATTGAACATTCTGATAAATGATACCCAAGTTGATTTCAAAGACAGAAATATAACAAATTTTATGAGTGTCATTGAAGTTTAGAACTATTAGAATGCTTTATTTGAAGCATTTTGCTGTGTTGTATGAAAGTGGTAATGTGTCTCAGTGTTACCCCTAATAATTTTTAAAATGAGTAGTTGAAGTCAGCCATTATGTGGATGGCCTGTTTATTCACTTTTGCAGTTGCATGTAGATTCAGTTCCTTTGTTACTCAAATTTCTGGATAGAGATGCCATATTTCCCTGCTACTTGCTTACAGATTTGGAGTTTAGGACTTCATTGAATGCCAGTTTATGTTGCCAGAAAGTTGCTTCTTTGCGTAGCTTAATTAACAGAAACACAAACTTTCAATTCTGGAGGAACAGTTTCTTAAAATAACTGTGGTGCTGAAGTTCTTTCTGTATCTGATTGAAGATGCATTTATAAAGAACTGTTGAATTCTTTCACCATTGCTCTACACTTCAGATTAAAACAGGTGCTTAACATTCATATAATGTATGTAGATCTATGTTATACCTTAGATTATTTGTTTAACCTTCAGAAGACAGATGTAAATGCCTGAGTTTTTCTGGCTTAGTGTGCAGATTTAGATTGCTACCAAATAAACAGACAAAGACCAGCCTGTGGCATGTCTGGCCATTTGCCAGTACATTGTAGGGACCAGAATATGGTTTTGTAGGATGATAAAGGTTAATTTTTTATTAAGTGGACATTGTAAGGTCAAATCCTGATGGTGTCATTGGAATTTTTCATTAACATAATCCTTCTGACTGCACTATGGCCCTGGGGTTTACTCAGCCTTTAACAGAAATGAAAACCAGGATTATTTCCTGGGGTAGAGGTGGCCGATGCATAGGGCTGACAACCTTACCACCTTCATGTGCCAATTGTCTTGAAATCTGGGAGCCTCAACCTCCTGGAACCCTCAGGGCCTGTACAGGCCTGTAATGGGATTGCTTTACCTTTACTTCATAAGGTCAAAAGTAATAACAGTTTGTGAAATGAATACTGTCCAGAAGTAGGATGAAGAGAAAAAGGAGCAATATAGATGAAGCAAGTTGAGCAAGAAACCAATATTTTTAGAATCTTTTTAGACTCTTTACTTCTTTATTTTATGGTTTGTTTTTAATATGAAGATCTGGACAGGCCAACATAAGTGCATGAAGTTGATGGAGTCTTAGTGCTAGATCCCCACTTATACTGGTGCTACTTCTCCCCATTTTGTGGAAGTTGTTGTGTTCTGATGTGTCTGTTTCTAGTCAGTAGGTAATGTACGTAACTTCCTTTATAATGCCGCATCTGTGTAGTTTGGTTTTAGCAATAGAAATCCATGTGATTTGCAGATAAAATTGCATACATTTCATATAGTGCTTATGCCCCTTTTTTTATCTGATAAAACATGTATTCTTTTTCTAGCATTTTGTTTTTCTGTTCTTGGTAGTCATAATTTTTCTATGACCCCAGTTAAAGTTTTTGTATTATCTCTCATTAGTGTCACATTTATAGTGGTGTGAACATTTTTTATACCAGTTACATGTGTCTTTGCACATGATACTGAATATTAGGCTGGTCTACAAAAAAATGTATTTTTCCATTCTGCCGTGTTGGCTGTGGACCTATAAAGTATCTGCTTGAACAGTGTTTAACATACTTGTTGCAAATTTTACAATGTGCAAACAGAATACAGATTTCACAGTGATTGGTTGTTGATGTTTCTGTCCCCTTTGGCTTTTTCTGGTATTGGTAGTTTTATTTTATAATTTGCTCTCTTACTGTTGCAAAAGGGGTATTATCCAGTGCATGTATTTTGGGAATTTTTATTGATGTATTTTATTCTTATTACAATTCAGTGTGGAGAACTGATCAGACATAGTGAAATTCCTCATTTCTATTAAATTGTGGATCCTTAAATACAGGATTGATGTTTCAGTGAATGACAGTTTTTGTTTTTATTATACCAAGCACCATTTACCATTCCAAACTTACTTTCTTTCTTTTCCTGTTGCATTTTTGTAAAATGTGTTTGTGGTTAATGATTATCTGGACAGTAAGTATTAAGAGGACCAGTTGTGATCATCAGTCTTGTGGTTCATGTATTATAATATGAAATATCATTCCATTGTAGGAAGTAACATTTACTTATAAACTGGAAATTTTTCGTACTGTCACATGTTTAACGACCTACAGATTTGGGTGTATGTGTGTTTTTAAATAGAACAAAGGACATAGGTTTGTTGGATAACAAATCAACAGTTTTACTTGGAATTCATGAACATGGTCCATGCTATGAACTGGAGGAAGCACAATAGACCATAAATTGATAGTGGTGCAAGGGTTGATCAGCATCCATCCCTTCAGTCAGTGGAGTGTAACGCACAAACTATCTTGACAAAATTAATTGCTACTTTTATTTCATTAGACATACCTGACCATGGTACACTCAAAAAGAGAATATGCAGGCATAACTGCTGTGCTTGATTGAGGAGAACTGAGACAGTTGTTCTTCTTGCTTTCAATTTTTGCTTGCATGGAATATGCCAGTGTACATAAAATCCAAATGACCATGGGAGATAATCTGTGCTCCAGCCAAAGATTATATGATACCTGGCATGGCTTTTAAATTTTCATGGATTTGTTGACATTAGTAAAAAGTTAATAAAATTAATTTTCTGAGACAGATGACTGCATTTGAAAAGAAATATGTTACATACCACAATATGAAGGAAATAAATTTTCAGGAATTCTTAGATATTTCCTTTCATAAGACGTGAGGCTTTTATAGTCACAAAAAATGATAAAACATATTTAATTAACATTATTTCTTGATGTTGCAGACAGAACACATCTCTGAAATTTTGGACGTATTGACTGAATTGTCACAGCAGATAGCAGATGATGATTATATATACCTTCATTTTAAAGACCTCACTAGTGTGTAGCTCTCAGTTTGCTTGCATCCATAAATTATTCATCTACTGTACAACTTGTAGAATTTTTTATTACTGTATTATGGTTGTTTTGGAGAAATCATTTTTTTAAATTGTTATTATCATGTTCTTTGCATAATTAATGTTAAATTACATTGAAAATACATGTTCATTAATAGAAATAATGAGTTCTTGTAGCCTGATGCATCGGTAACTTGGAGGAAAGAAGACAATTCTTGCAGTATTTTTAACAACTTGCATTTAAAATTTAAGCAGAAATCTGTTTGTGACTGATGATCATGAAGCTGGAATGGAATTGGTGAAGATTGCAGGAGTAATAATATTGGGGAGTGCAATGGAATGTGGCAGGATTGTGATAGGTGATTGGGTGATGTTTACAGGAAATCAAGACGGTACAGCTGGAGGAGGTGCTGAATGAACGGGCTGATGAGGAGATGGAGGTATCAGACACTGAGGAGGATTACATGGGGAGTTTGAAGAAGAAAAGTCGCATCGATTCTTCGGAGGATAGAGCAAACCTTGCTGTGATTAAGGTAAGAGTGGGTTACACCTGTTTTTTAAGTGTGATATCCTTGTACTTGTTGTGATCTTGCCTAAAAATTGAATACTTAATGAATAGTCATTTGTCTGCTTGGTAGCCTGCAGCATGTTCTTTTGTATTGTATTTGAGTTGTTTGTAAGTTAACAGTCTTGTAATAATTTCTTAGTTATGTCATGCATTCTGAAAATCTAGGAACTTATCGTGATGTTTGGAACATTCCATCACATTGTTGCTTACCGTCAGGTAGCTGCAATGATGGGTTGTGTGCCGGATGTAATCATTTTGGACGGAAGTGTCTTTCCATGTGTTCAATATGAAAGCCCTTCCTGGCATACCTTCAGTAGAACTTTGGTTTTAGAAGTGTGTAGTCAATTTTTTAAACTTACATTACGGTAAGCATTAGTTTCTTACAAGTTTTATGTAGTCAGTGGTGTTCTGACAATGTATGAAGAATTTTATGTACTATTTTATTTTATAGCTGCACTACATTATGGATAAACATTTATTTTTGATCTCTTTGTTTGTAATTACTTCACTTGTCTTATGAACCAGTGGAAAATTGTTTTACAAGTGTTGCTGAATGTGATTCTTATAAGTAAATCTCAGTGCCAAGTTCTTCTAGAGCAGCTAATAGTCATTCAGCCTTCGGTGCTGAAGAACATTTGAAGGTTTATTCTTAATGGTCCCTATCATGAACCAAATGAATTCACTGTCCAAAGCCATTCTTTAATATCCATTTTAATTTAATCCTCCCATGTAAATGCAGGTTCTCCAAGTTACCTCTTCCTTGAACAAAGCATTATATGCATTTCTCATCTCTCCTGAATGTGCTGCATGCTCTGTCCGTCATGTTCTTCCCATTTTTTTCAGCTGGTGAAGAGAACACGTTATGAAGCTTCCCATATTGCGATTTTCTGCAGCCATATGTCACTCTCTCCCCTCCAAATATTGCCCTCAGTGCACCATTCTCAAAACCCAGAAGTTATCTAAAATGACAGAACTGGACAGTGCCAGTTTCACACTGACCACTTCAGTCACTTTGGAAAAGATTTCACTCTTCCAGAATTTTGTTTGTGGTACAGATTTCATTGTTCTATGTGCATTTGATTTATACTGTCATTGTCCCTATAGAGACAGATAACTACAACATTAATGTTAAGATGACTTTACAGAAGAAAAATGACTCTGAAAAAAATGGATGGAAACCATTCAAATAATGTATTCTGTGTTTTGTCTTCTTATGCATGGTTGATAAGGTAAAGGTAAAATTGTCTCTATAATGTACCATAAAGGCATATGCAGGTAAGCACTCCGCTTCATGTCCAGGCCTCTTTAGTTTCAGGGAAGAGCCCAAATACCCATAAATGTATTTTTAGTACAAAGTGCAAATAAAATTGTAAACAAGAGGTAGTCTTGTGTTTGTCATTGTATTCTATTTTGGAGAGCATGACACAAATTTTGATGAAGTTTGGAATCGGTGGTGTATGCTGATATTTGTCTGCAGATTTAATTCTAATTTGTACTGTTGCAGTGTAATTTATATGAACCTCAAATACTATTTTTTGAGAATTTATTGAGAATTCATATGTAATGTAAAATACAAATCTCATTAAGATTTACAGCTTTTGTTTGTAAGAGTGTTTTGAGTTATTTTAGATTTATAGAATAGAAGAAAAATGTTTGTATACACTTCATCTCTAGCACGGTTAGCATTGTTGATAATAGATTTATATCTGCAGTAACAAACAAGACCAAATGAGGTATGCAAAATTCTATGAGATTCATTTGGGAAATTGTGTACATCAAGCCAGAAGTTGCACCTGTAATTCCAGATCTTATCAAGAGCAGTGAAAGATCAAGATAGGTGAAAGTATTATTCCAGTCCATAACATTAAAGAAAGGTGTGAAATTTTTATCGCCGTGTTGGTATATTTTCAGGAAGAGAATGATAGTTTACGATGCCAATTGGAAGCTTACAAAAATGAAGTTGACTTGGTAAGATCTGATCTCAAGACTGAACTGGATCAGAAGGAGAAGCAAATGAAAATGTTGCAGCAAACTCTCCAAGGAATGCAGCAAGTAGGTTTGGAAAGCACATCATACTTAAATCTGTTCAGATACTGTGAGGAATGGAATGAGAACATTTCTTGCTATATAAATTTAAAGTGTGAAATTAATGTCAACCCTAAATATCTCTAAGAATTGTTTTTAAATGATATGTACAGTGACCAGAAGTCTGAACTCACAAACATTATTATTTTTGTATGTATTCACTACATGTTTCAAGGAGTGCAGATTCAACAGCATCATATATATTGGTGAACATGTGAACTACTAAATTTTGATCTCACAGATAATGTACATTACCATTCATATAATGTAAACTGGAAGCCAACATAGCCTCAGAAATTGAAGCTGTTTGGATTTAAAATAGGTAATATAAGAACCCATTTCACTGCTCCCCCTACCAATGTGTTATACTGGGAGCAGTGTCTTAACTAGTCAGTGATGAACTAGGAGTGCAGAGTGTGAAATGGTACCATCTTACATAAGTCATTCCAGTTTTCATCCAAGTTCATGAAATGCAGCACAAATAATGTTCTCCATCTATGGCAGGCACAGTAGGCACACTAGAAGCTGCAGAAACAAGAGATGCATTTTACATCCCTCCTAAAATTTTAAAAATACACAGTGTGCTAATTTGTATTTTGTAGCAACTTATGGAGGCCAAGCGACGGCAGTCAGAAGATGAAATTAAGGTACGAGAGTTACAGGCGCGACTGAAGTCAGCAGGTGAGGTACAGGTCCGTCTCCAACTGGCCAAGGCAGATCAGAGCGGGGATCTGATTGGAGACAGCAGTCAACAGTTGACAGATGCTGTAATTGATACAGAGGAAGAAGGCAAGGCAGATACGACAGAGTCACCTTCCAGGTTGTCAGATAGAGAAGCAAAACTCATAGGTAAGTAGAAGTCGCTATAAATTAAGGTAAAATGGTGGATGTACTAAAAACATCTGCATAATTTTAATCCATATTCACAGCAAGTCTAACACAAAACATGACAAATTTGACTTGGACTACCCTGAAGATGGCAGCTTCAGGTTCCTTCAAACCATTAGTATCCTTATACCATTCTACATATCATATTATAGTAGAATGGAACCTCCTTTGTGGTAGTTGTTAGTGTTATTTTTATTTGTTCTTTTGTGTCTGATACTTATACACATACCACACCCTACAAATCTGCTGTATGAAGTGTCTGTGGTATTTTAAAATGTACATTACAACACAGTTTTTGTCTCAAAAATTTAAGCAGGCAATGTTAACTAAAGAGTGAGCCCAGAGTGCTCAGAAAGCAATTTAAGAAGTAGTATTTTAATACATGTTTCCAATATAACATTGGAAATTTTATTGATTTACAAGGGTAGAGTTTAATCAACTTAATGAAATTTCTCTTTCTTTAACAGGTCTCCTTGCAACTTTTCTTCATGTCCATCCTTTTGGTGCAGGAGTGGACTATGTGTGGTCTTACCTACAGAAAATGGAGCCAACTTTACGACCTGGTGAAGTGGAGTCCCTTATGAGTCGGTTTCCAACTGTATTTCGCCAGGAATTGTCTGGTATTGGTGCCAACATGGAGAGAAGGTGGCAGTTTGCTGGTTTTAAAACAAGTCAGAGTATCTGAACTTTGTCAATTAAGCAACTGCAGAGCAGTACCTAATTTAATGTCAGGAAGTAAACTGTTGCATGATTGCTTGTGTGTACTTTACCTTTTAGTCGATCAGTGTGGAGATTCATGATTTGTAATGTAATTTATTTAATAAATGTTTATCTTTCATGAATACTTTATTTATATTACCTTTCACATCATTCTGACACCCCCCCCCCCTTTTACTGTTTATTTTATTAGGCCATTGAACTGATGTTTGATGAACCAAAAATTTAGTAAATGTAGACTGCCCTGTCACCTTTTGTTTGGTAGTTCAAACAAGATGGCATAGAAAACTGGATTATGTTAGTGTTTGCCATGTTTTCAAGAGTAGGGATAAAAATGTCGTATAATGTAAACCAATTAAATATTTAAAATTCAGAAGATGTAATTTGGCTTTAAATATAATTAGTTATTGACCTAACAACATTTTCGGATTGAAACTGAAATCTGTCATTTGACAGATACCCTGAGTGTTGTAATAAACACCAGTTGTTTTGTTTAAAATTCATACACATCTGTAGGAATCTCTCATTGACACATATTTATGTAATCATTTATTGTGTTTTTTAAATTGGCAGTTGAAAGTTCTCAGTATTATGTACATTGAACAGTATAGTGTTAGGTTCCCACAATGGAGTTTATGACGAATGTTGTTTTGTGTAAGCTGATGCCATGTATGTAGTTACCATTGCTTCAGAGGAACCTGCTGCCTCCATTTTCAAGGGAGAATTTTTCTGTCTTGACGGTGGAGGCAGCAGGGTTCTCTGGGACTGTTGGTACCTGTCTACATAACTACACGAAATCACATCCTGAAGAACAGCCATCTTCAGATTAGTGCTCTTTATAGTTGTAATTTTCTGTGCCATCTTCAGCTTAAGTTGTCTGATATCATAAGCTTCCCAGAAGAAACTTGTTACATTGGTGTGTTATACACATTGTTGGTAGACATTCAAGTTAACTTAGTGGTTAAGAGTTATTTAATTTCTCTTGTGCGTATCATACTTGCCTCCATCTAGTGCCAAGGTTAAGAATGAATCATGCTGTACCTCCACTTACCCTATATGCCTTTATGGCATGTATGAGAATGACTTCACCATTACATTCACTGGGCTGGTTGCAGTGTGCAACCTTCAGGTCAGTGTGGCACTGACTGCTGAAGAATTCAGTTTTGCTTCGTGACACTGCTTACCCTCCTGCAGCTCTTCATGCTGCTGAAACCATCAATAAAATTAAATTGAAGTCCTCTAACATTCACTATGCTGTACTGACTTAATTACATATAATTCATCACTTTCTCTACTGCTGAAATACTCCAATGATAATAAAGTGAAAGAATTTTTTCGAAATTATCAAATGGCTAAGCCAAAAATGTTTTGTTGTGTTGGAATGAGAAACTTGTGGACTGTTAATCCAAAAGAATTCAAAGTTACTTATAAAAGTGAAGTATGTCTGACCACTGTGTGGTGACTTTGTTGAAACTGCCTTCGATTTATACTAAAACTAAAACTAAACTCCGTGGCCTTAGTCCGCACGCGAACTATCCCGACAGAGCGGCCGCCGCCGGTCGGCGAAGTTAGTGCCAACTTTTGCGGATAGAGGGGTGTCACGTGGTCAGCGCAACGAGTCCCCACAGCCGTTAATCTCTGTTTTCTAGACCTGGAGCCA
>Ga0123354_10000848_pt1 | contig 33856 bp, 32 predicted proteins | sample TergutLab28metaG_2_FD_97872 | JGI IMG/M metagenome (GOLD analysis project Ga0123354, IMG submission 97872) | Labiotermes labralis P4 segment gut microbial communities from Petit-Saut dam, French Guiana - Lab288 P4 | ecosystem: Host-associated > Arthropoda: Insects > Digestive system > Gut ... | reverse complement strand
TCGCCACGACCTCAGCGGTCGATGCCGGCATGACAACCACGTCGGGAAGCAAATCCTTCCACAAGTGCACGCCCATGGGGGCCGCACTGAATGTTCGGATTGCCCTTTGGTGGTAGTCAGTCAGGACGTACTCTTCACCCAGTGCGCGTTTCAGTTCGCCAATGATTTCACTGAGGTCGGAGGAGGTGGTCACTGTCATAGAGAGCCTCCTTGCTATGTGGACTGGCCGGTCCCCAACCGATCAACCGATCATGGGCCCGAGCACCAAACCAATTAAACTCTCCACATTTAAGCGAACTTAGATTCATCTGTCAACACGTCATTCATAGTGTTTTAGAGAAAGGCCCAATATTGTCGGCAGCGTCGATAAACGTCGACCATAGATTCCGAGATTCTCTTGCTACAACCCAGTACGCTGACCCGATTCGCATGCTCGGACAAGCTCATGGATATATCAGTCATCGGCACGTTCGCACAACGACAGTATTCAGGGTAAGAGGCTGTTGACTAGGTATTATACGATGCCCGAGAGGAGATTAGTTTGGGGAACCGCTGGACTAATTCTCGACCGAATAGCAAAAAGTAGAAATGATCCTGGCTGTCATGGTGGTGCACGTCCGGGGGTGGTGGTGGAGTGATGGGTGTTGGGTGCTGGTGAGGACGACACGACTCGGTATCCGGGCCGCGAACTGGCCTGCACGGTTGCGGGATTGCGCTGGTGGTGACTGGATGTTCTAGGTCAGCCACCAGTGCCTCAGCAACAGCAATCAATAACCACCCGCATCCAATGCGTCCCCAGACCTGTGTGTGGATAACTACTCCAACGGGGTTGACAATGGTGTGGAATAGATAGCAGAACGCGTCCCTACCCGTTAGGAGTCACCGATGAACAAGCTGACACGCGCCCTCACTATCCTCGCCTTAGGCTGCCTCATGGCAGGCTGCAGCCCGGCATCCCCGAGCACCCCCACACCCAGCACCACAAAATCGGCCCCCACCGCCACGCCCACCCCCCAGTGGACAGACGAACAACAAGCCGCCATCGACGCGGTCCAGAACTATCTCCAAGTCTGGTCATCTATCGGACAAAACCTCGACACCGCAGACTGGGACACCATCTACAACGTCGCAGACGATCAGGCAGCCACTGACGCATTCACTCAGTGGTTTGGATGGGCGCAAGATGGCCAACATCTCGTCGGTGGACCCCAATTCGTACCCGACTACGTCACACCAGGAGAAACCGACTCCCAAGGATCGAGATATCATGTCCACGGGTGTTACATCATCACCGACACCTACCTCATCGATAACACAGGAAACCACATCGCCAATGACGGGGTTGAACGCAGCCAATCATTGTTTCTCGTACTCAATACCACAAAAGGCGAGCACCTGGTCGTCGAAGATGTCGGAGGGGATGAATCATGCTAAAACGCGCCATAGTAACTGTGTGCCTCATCCTGGCCATGGTGTGCCTACCACACAGTCATCCCTTAGTGGCTGCCGCTGACTGTACACCGACTATCGTGGCCTCTGGGCAGCATGTTAAAAGTCCCAGTGTAAGTGTCGGCGTATCATGTACCGACACCCAAACGAAGCCACCCAGTACTAAGGATCCAAACACCGGTAATCATTCAGCCTCGGGTGGACAAAGCGGCTGCCAACAATCCGACGGGACCCCCATCCCGTGCTGGAAAGACGACTACTGGTGGAGCCCCAGCTTCAATACGTACTGCCAAAACGCGCACCCCTCTGCCAGCAACCCAGTCTGGCGGCATCACCTTGACGCCGCAGGACAACCCACCGGCACTGCGTACGCCTGTCTAGTCACCATCAACGACACACTGAAACAAACGTACGTGTGGGCCGCCACCAACCCCAGTACCCCTGCGAAGCCCGGTGTCGATCCCGTCACCCTGGTCCGTACTGCGATCTCCTCACTCGACCTGCACCCACCCACTGTCGGCGTCAGCGCCTACACCTACCCCGGCTACGAAGACTGGGGACTGTCCTGGTGGGTCGGGGCACCCATGTGGCTGTGGGTCGACGCCACTGACACACTCCAATGGGGAACCCACACCATCACCGCCAACCAAGACAGCCTCACCGTCACCGCAACCATCACCGCCACCCAGGTCAATTTTGACCCTGGAGACGCCACCGGGCCGGTCACCTGCAAAACACCCGGGACTCCGCGGCCGTGGGACCCCAACGACCCACTGTCACACCACTCCCCGACCGGATGCGAACACACCTACCTGACCACCAACACCCTCGGCGACACCACCTCCCGGTACACCGTCAGCGCAACCGTCACCTGGACTGTCACCTGGACCACCAACGACGGACAATCCGGAAACTTCACCACCACCACAACCTCCACCACCAACCCAGCCATCCACGTCGGTGAACTGCGCGTCGTGTTAACCACACCCGACCACTAACAGCAAGACCAGTACGCCCCATCCAAGCTGAGCCTGGATGCACCGATTCATGGCTGCTGCGCGGTCCTGTGGAGGCACGCTGGCTCGTCGGGCGTCGCTCAACTTCACGTCCAGTCTGCCCTCACGCCACCCGCCGACCCATCGCACCCCCACAGTGTCGCTCGCGACGCCAGCAATCGGTGCATCCAAGCTGAGGGCAATCACGGTGCCGGGCGGTGTCCGTTCCATCGTCCACAATAAATCAACCCGCTTTGATGGGATGTCGTCTTACTGAATAATGAAGTGGGGCCTGCGGCATGTGATTATGAAGCAACTTTGCGGAAAATGACGCTTAGCAACTATCGTTGCTCACGGCGTCACTCCCCTATTACTGTTCGGCGGAGCCTGACCGGCTGTGGGGACGACGACGCGACCACATCTGACCAAACCGGGTCAGTGCTGGCTGCGATCCGGATTCCAGGGCGAGGGCTCTGCGGTCGTGGAGACGGCAGAGGACTTCGGCGATCAGGTACATCGACACCATCGGGATCATCAGGGCGAGCATGGTCAAGGCGTCGGTAGTGGGGGTGGCGACGGCGGCGAAGACACCGCACAGGACGACGGCGGGGCCGCGGAATTTGCCGAGGGCGGCTCCGGAGATCATGCCCAGGCGGTTGAGGCTGACCAACAGGACGGGCAGTTGGAAGGCCAGGCCGAAGATAAGCAACAAGCGCAACTCGAAGCTCATGAACGTACCCACGTCGTTGAGGTTGACGACCGAGGGGGGGTTGAAGCTGAGCAACATGGCGAAACCGCGCGGGCAGATCATATAACCCAACACCACGCCGATCAGGAACAACGGCACGGCTGCCCCGAGGAATTGGACGGCTGTGTGCCGCTCGCGGTATTTCAGAGCCGGTACGATGAAGCGCCACAATTGGAAGAGCCATACGGGACAGGCGGCAATGAACCCAGCCACGAAGCAGACCCGGAAATACAAGGAGAACCCGGCGGTGATGCCCTGGGTCACCATTTCTACGGAATCGCCGGGCCGATTCGCCTGGAAAACCTCCACAGCTTGCCGGATGGGCCACAAGACCACTTGCAGTAGTTGGGCCTCGAAGATCAGACTCAGCGCAGTCGTCACCAGGATGGCAGCCATGGACACAAGAAATCGATAGCGCAACTCGCGCAAATGATCGCCCAGCGACATCGAACCGGCTGGCCCGGGCTTGGGTGGTCGCAACCACGCCAGGCGCGCACCCCTGCTGGGCACGAGCAGACCTCCGCTAACGCAGATCGGCCTGGCCTGGAGGCACACTGTCGGGTGTGTCGGCAGGAGAGGCCGCCCTCATGTCGATGGTGGGATCCGCTGATTTCGGCGCGATCTGGGACTGATCCTTGCCAGGTTCGTTGCCTTTGATCTCGTCCTTGAACTCACGGATCGCACGCCCGGACGCTTTACCCACTCCGGCGATTTTGGATCCGCCGAAGATGATCACCACGATCACCAAGATGATAAGCAGTTCTTGCCATCCTAGGCCCATGTCTATCCTCCATCCCAACGCGATACATCACTGTCATTGTTGAGAGTCTTTCGGGGCCCGCTGCTCCACACGATATTTATGCAGCCGCACGGCGAGAGGTGATGATTTTCCGACGCACGAGCCGAGTTGCTCTCGAGTCCTGGTCCAGTACGACAACGAGACGCGGGCACTGTTTGGGACCTTTGAGTGATCCTACCACGCCTGTCCTACCATGGCCGGGGGGAAATAATTATCAAGTACGAACACGGGATCAGCGCCATTTTTGGGCGCAAGGCTAAACTGTACGAATGACCCCCATGTTCTTGGACATTGGCACAGGCGAGCTACTCGTCTTGGTCGTTCTTGCCGCCGTACTGCTGGGTCCGGAGCGGGTGCCCGGACTGGCCAGGAAAGCCGCCAAGATTATCAAGTTCCTGCGCGGGGTGGCCAACAACGCGACTGAGCAGATCAAAGCCGAATTGGGGTCGGATTACGCTGACCTGGGAATCGACGATCTCAAGCCCAAGAATCTCCTCCAACAAGTCTTGCCAGATGATGTACGGGCGGAGTTGAAGGGGGTCCTGCCCGAGGACATGAAGTCGGGTGTTAAACAACTCTTGCCTGATGATGTACAGTCCGAAATGAAGGCACTACGAGCGGAACTCGAGGGCATGCGTTCGGAGGTTGCCCGGCTGCACCTGCAGACGAGCACTCCGGGGAGCGCTGCCACAGTGGCAACGGCGGCAACCACGACTGCCATTGAATCAACCCCGCCTGCCATCGAGGCGGCCCCATCGTCCATCGAGGCGCCCCCAGCTTCCATCGAGGCGCCCCCAGCTTCCATCGAGACGCCCCCAGCTTCCATCGACGATGCTCCCACCCCCGTCGAGGATGCTTCAACCCCCGAGGAGACAAGTGTGACCCCCAATCAGACAGATCCGGCCCCCGCCGAGGTGGCTGCGATCCCCCAACAGGCGGATGCTCCCCGAGTTGGCGTCGTCTCCCCTTCCGCCAGCTTCACCGACAAGGAAGCGTTGCGAGCCGAATTGGAAGACATGCGTACTCAGATGTCACGACTGCAACTGCGAACGGGCAGTCCGCTGCATATGCCGGCGCTCACACCGGCGGACATGGCCGCCGTCACCGCAGCCGTGGCTTCCGGGGGTGACCTTGAGACGAATGTGCTGCGGGCCGAACTGGACATCCTCCGGTCCGAGGTCGCACGGATGCGACAACAAGCTGGCGCCGCCACACGCACACCCGAACCGGCAGCTCAATCACTGGTGTGACGGTGGGATTCTACGCAGATGCACCGATTGCTGGCATGACGAGCGACGAGTCAGGCGACGCCTACGCAGCAGGTAGGTGACCGGCCAACTCATCGAAGGCGGCCAGTGATTCGGCGACCGACTGCGGGTCCAGGACATCCATGGCGAAGCCGTTCTGGACGATGACATAGTCTCCGACCCGGGCTTCGGGCACATAGGCCAGACAACAGGAAACCCTCTCACCGGCGTGGGCGACGTGACCCATGGGCATCAGGCCGGGGGTGATGTCCAGGATTTCAACCGGGAAAGCGATACACATGTCAGGCTCCTCTCACCGCTGGGCCGGCCGACACCGTGTCGACCACCAGGTCCATGGCGCCAGCCGGTGCCGACGAGCACGGCAGGCACGGATCGGCCTCGTGGATCGCCTCTTCCAAACCGGCCCGCGACTCGTCGCCGGAGGTGTTGCCGACGGCAGCGCGCAGCAATTCCCCTAGCCAAGGCTCATTTTGCGCGGTGGGTGTCAGGATGGTCGCTGCAGCGACACGACCATCGGCGGTCGTCGCATACCGGTGGACGAGCAGGCCCCGCGCTCCGTCGACCCAGCCGACTCCCACCGCCGCCGGAAGGTCAGACAGCCAGTCTGACCGCACTGGTCCCTCATCCAGGCCGGGGGCACCCAACACCTGGGCGATCACCTCGATGGCATGGACAGTGACAATGGCTCGTGCGCTGGCCGCTCCCCCGCCAGACTCGCGCCAGGCTTGTTGGAAACTGGCGGCAACCGGCGTCGGCAGCACCCCGACACGCAGTTGCGCCACCGGCCCGACCCGATAGGCACCCGAACCGCTCCCCAGAGGCTTCAAGTACGGCCGCGGTGCCGGCGACCCGGGTACAGCCTCGGTGACCAACTCGTCCCACTGCTCAGCCCGGGCACCGGCGATGACCACAGTTCCGTCTCCAGCCGTCGCCCGCAAAAACTCTCCGAACAAATCCACGTGTCCGTCAGCGTCGACCAAAGCCACGTCGGCGCCACCGAACAAGTCAGCCGGAGCAACAGTGGACAATTCTAGTTCTGCCAGCCGCTGGGCCACCGGCAGAGTGGTGGCCGCACGTTCGATACACAAGTCTCGTTGTGCACGGTCCACGGGAGCGACGACACCGCCAGGCACAGCCGTGGTCGGGAAGTGCCCAGGCGAACCGGCGGCGGTCATGACGGCCTTGGCGAAGCGCCTCAGCGCCAAAGCCTCGTCCTGGTGGGTCACGATCAGACTCGTCGCGTGGATGGAGATCACTGAGGCGTAGTGCAACAACCGTCGTACTGCTGTGGCGGTCGGCGGCAGGTCCTGGCATCCTGCCAGCGCTTCCAGGGCACGCACTCCGGCCAGATGGTGGGCCGCCGGGCAAATCCCGCACAACCGCTCCACCAGTGCCGGAACCTCGATGACAGGGCGCCCGACCAGCATCGCGTCGACCCGGGGAAGCCCGGACAGATCGAAGCCCACATCCGTCACCTCACCGGCTGTGTCACGGGTCACGACGACCCGCGCCGGAGCCGCATCGACGACCTGGCTCAGATCAACGTGTTGTATCATGGCCGCAGCCCGATCTGGCGGGGTGAGCGTGGAAGAAGGAGCCCGTGCACGAACTGGGATTGTTGCGAGGAGTCGTGACGGTGGTGGAGAAAGCCGCCGCGTCCGCCGGGGCCACCGGGGTGGAAAAAGTCGGCCTGAGGGTGGGCACGATGAGCGGGGCGATTCCGGAAGCTCTGGACGGCGCGTGGCCCATCGCCACCGCCGGGACGATCATGGAAGGCGCCGAGTTGGAGATCGAGACTGTCATGGCCGCCGTGTGGTGCCCGACCTGCGCCGCAAACCAGCCCATCGACGAATTCTTCGCCCTGACCTGCCCCGTGTGCGGGACGCCCACCGGCCAGTTGACAGCCGGCCGGGAATTCGCGGTGGCGTACGCCGACCTGGTCACGCCGCCCGGTGCTTGACCGGGCCATCACGCCATCCCATTTCGATAGTCTTTGGAGTTGTCAGCCAGCCAGTCTGTGATCACCTCGACCGCCCTGGCAGTCGCCTCGGGCAGGGCCTGGCTCACCACCGGCGTCAACCCGAGTTGCAAATCGACCAGTTCGGGTACGATGCCGACGACCATCACGGTGCCGGGTTCGCGGCCCAGCAGCCGTGCTGCCGCGAAGATGTCCAGCAGCCCGACCTGGTGCGGGGACAGCTTGGTCGCCAGCAGACGCGGAATCTGGTCTCCGCTGAGCACCATGACCTGGCCTGGCGTCCGGCCAGCCACCGCGTCCAAGACCAACAACCGATCAGCGTCCTGGACGACGGGCAGCAATTCCATGCCACCGGTGCCGCCGTCGACGAACTCAATGTCGTTGACAGTACGTGGGACAGGCGAGCCGTCTGGGGCATACATCACATCGCGGCAGGCCTTTTCGAGGCTGGCGAGCAATTCCAGGCCGGTGCCGTCGTCGCCCATGATGGGATTTCCCACCCCCAAGACGGTGATGGGAGATCCCATGCTGGCTCCTGGTTGTCCGAGATCGGATACAGTCATTCGACCATGGGTGCGTCCACAGGCTTGGACCCGCGCTTCACCCACACGCCGCCGCTGATCATCGCCGACAGACCGCCGTGGCGCTCCAGGGATTCCGCCCGGAAGACCAGGTAGATGTGCATGATGACGAACATCCACAACAGGAACATGATGATCACGTGGATCAGACGCATCGCCGGCACACCGATCCAGTGGATGGGTGTGGAGAAGAACGCCCAGAACGCGTTGGTCTGGTGATACAGGCCGAACAGTTGGAAGCCGATGATCATCTGGATGACGCAGGCGACGTACACCGCCGAGTAGGCCAGTTGCTGCAACGGGTTGTGGGCCAGGAACAGCGGCGCATCTTCTTTGACGAAGATGTAATGCTGGATGACACGGCCGAAGTTGCGCACGTCTTCCTTCTTCTTCAACGGCCACATCGAGGGCCATCGCAGATATCGGTCACGCGAGGTGAACGCCGACCAGACGCGGGTCAGCGCCACGACAAGCCAGATGAAGGCCGCTGTGAAGTGGATGAAACGAATCCATCCCATCATGAAGCCGGTCGGAATCCCGTTGTACGCGAACGGGCCGATGAACGGGTCCATGATGAGGAAGCCCGTACAACTGAGAATGAACACCACGGCAACGTTCGTCCAGTGCTGGACGCGCAGCGAGGCCGACCAGACGTTGACGCGAGCCCACACAGCCGGACCTGTGGTGACATCGTCCGCCGAACCGTGGATTGTCTCCGGGCACACCGGGATGAAGCCCTGCATCTTGAACGGGCCGATCGCGTCGTTCTCGTCGACAGTGGCGCTGGCCACCGCCAGCGGACGCCAGCCGCGACGCTCAACCAAACTGGCATTGCGCTTCAACTCGCTGCGCTTCTCGCGGCTCATCTTGACCTTGGACATCACGGTGTTCATGTCGCCGCGCATGACCACGACATCGGAGAACGTGCCATCGCCTTGCGGATAGTCACGGATCATCGCCAGCGAATGGCGCCTTTCCATGGTGGCCGGATCGAAATCCTCGTCGGCGACCGCCGGCAGATTGAGCGTGGGATAGTTGGACTTGAGGGCCTTGGCCGTCGCCTGGTCGACCGGGTCCTGGCTCTTCGGCGGGCTGGCAGCCGCCAGCGCCATGATGCGTCCCTCACTCATCGTGCCCAGGCTGAAAGCCGTCCCGACCACCAGAGCCGGGGTCTGTACACCGGAGGGAACCGGAGCGGTTGTCGTGGTCATGATGTCGCCACCAGGAGTTCCTGGCCATCCGGGTCGAGGATGTGCACAGCGCAGGACATGCACGGATCGAAGGAATGGATGGTCCGCAAGGGTTCCAACGGCTGGGTTGGGTCGACCAGTGGATGCTTCCCGTCACCTGCCAACGAGACTTCGTACGGTCCCATCTGGCCGTTCTCGTCGCGAGGGCCGGTCAGCCAGGTCGTCGGCACCACAGCCTGGTACCGCGAAACCTCTCCGTTCTCGATCGTCACCCAGTGGCTGAGGTTGCCGCGTGCGACTTCGACAAACGCGTAGCCGGAGGCCTGCTTGGGCCACGAGGACGGCTCCCACTTGGAGGGATCGAACACCGAGATGTCGCCCCCCTGAAGGTTCTTCATGAACAACGGCAAGGTGTCATTGGCCAGTATCTCGGCGCTGGTCAGGCACTCGACGGCCCTGGCCAGCGTGCGCCCAGCGGTCGAATTCATCTGCTCGAGCGTGATGCCGAGGGTTGCCACGGCGCCGTCGACCAGTTCTTTGGTCCGCGGATGGTTTTGGGAGTACGCCAACAGCACACGCGCCAACGGACCAACCTGGACCGGCTTGCCATCGTAGCGCGGAGACTTGCACCACGAGTACTCGTCATTGTCGCCGAGCCAGGTGTACGGCAGAGCTGGGCCGGTGTAGGCGACCGTCGTCTCGCCCTTGTCAGGGGTCAGCGTCTGAGCGCCGCCGGCATACGACATCCACGACGAAGCGATGGACTCGCTGATCAGAGTCGGGTCGAAGGGCTGCGGATGAGCGAAGTCGTTGTTGATGATCACGCCCGGTTTGACATCCATCATCGGGGTTGGGTAGCGGGGAGTCTTGTTGGGATCGCCACCATAGGTCGCCCCGGACATCCCGACCGCCATGTAGTTGGGGCTGGACGCGCCGATGTCGAAATACTCCTTGTAGACGCCCACGATGGCCGTCGCATCAGGCACGTAGCAGCTCTTGACGAAGTCAAGAGTGTCGTTGACCCAATTCTGAACGTCGGCGAGCTGGACCTGGTTGATCGACGCGGAGTGGTTGGGGTCGATCGTGCAGGCCATGCCTCCCACCAGGAAGTTCGGGTGGGGGTTCTTACCGCCGAACACGGTGTTGATCTTGATCATCGTACGCTGGAATTCCAGTGCGTCGAGATAGTGGGCCACTGCCATCAGGTTAGCTTCAGGGGGAAGCTTGTACGCCGGGTGGCCCCAGTAGCCTCCGGTGAAGATGGACAGCTGACCGGAGTTGACGAGGTTCACGACAGTGTCGCGCACGGCCGTCATCCGGTCGATGTTGTTGCCCTTCCAGGTCGAACCGATCTGTTCGGCGAAGGCGACCGCCTTGGCCGGATCGGCGGTCGCCGCGGAGGCGACATCGACCCAGTCGAGGGCGTGCAGGTGATAGAAGTGGATGACGTGGTCCTGGACCTCCTGGGCCGCCAGCACCATGTCACGGATCAGGAGCGCCTGTTGGGGCGGGTTCGATCCGATGGCGTTCTCCACGGCGGTGATCGATGCGATGGCGTGAACTGTCGTGCACACCCCGCAGATCCGCTGGGTGAAGGCCCAGACATCCCTCGGGTCACGCCCGAGAACAATTGTTTCGATGCCACGGAACTGGGTTGCCTCGCTCCAGGCTTTGGATATGACTCCCGAGTCGGTTTCCAACTCGATGCGCAAATGGCCCTCGATGCGAGTCAGAGGGTCGATAACGACGCGATCTGCCATGGTTTACTCCGTTTTTTCTGAGTCAGTGGTTGGTGGGGTGTCACTCGCCTGCGGCGAAGCGGCGGGGATCTCCTCGGGCACTTCGACAACAGCGGCGACGGCGGCTTGCTCCCCCGCAGGGGCATCTCCGAAAGCCTCCAGCGGCGTTTCGTCATGGGTCTTCTTGGCCGCGCTCTTGCGGATGGCCGTGACACCGGCGTGAACGCCGACGGCGGCGACGGTCAAACCGACCAACCCCAGACCGACTTTCTCCGCAGTCGTTTCCACGCCGAAGCCTGGAACCTGGGGCAGCCTGTTGTAGAACGGTGTGAACCGGTCGAAGAAGTCCTTTTCGGTGCAACCTAGGCACGGGTGCCCGGCGCCGATCGGCCAACTGGTGCGTCCGTTCCACTGGACGAATGGGCACGGGCTGAAGGTGCTCGGCCCTTTGCATCCCATGTCGTACAGACACCAGCCTGTGCGCGCCGCCTCGTCGTCGAAGGAACGGACGTACTGCCCGGCATCGAAGTGCGCACGCCTCGGGCAGGAATCGTGGATCCGCTGGTCGTAGGCGAACATCGGGCGGCCCTCGGCGTCGGTCTTGGGGACGTCGCCATGAGTCAGGTAGTACGCGATGGTGGCCATGATCACTTCACCGATCGGGGGGCACCCCGACACGTTGATGACCGGCTTGTTGGTGATGATCTGGTCCACGCCAACCGCCCCGGTCGGATTCGGCCGGGAGGCCTGGACGGAGCCGAAGACGGCGCAGGCGCCGACGGCCAAGACCGCCACGGCATGCTCAGCCGACTCGCGCAAAACCGTTTCGGCGGACTTCCCGCCGATCGTGCAGTAGATGCCATTGTCCTTGGTCGGGATGGACCCGTTGACCACAAGAATGTGGTCATCCTCGTTGGTCTTGTCCAAAACCGAGTTGGCGGCGTCGCCAGCGGCGGCCATCACGAGTTCGTTGTAGTTGACAGACAGCAGGTTGAGAACCACGTCCTCCACCGTCGTGCCTCCGGACCGCAACGCGGACTCCATGCAGCCGGTGCATTCCTGAAGCTGCAACCAGACCACATTCGGCTTGGTCATGCTGCCCAGAGCATCGGCGACCTGGGTTCCTGTCACGGGAGCCCCTGGGGTCGGGTCGGCCAGAGCCCGGGGTACCGAGCCCATCACCGCCGATCCAGCGGCGAATGCGGCCGCAAGACCGCCGCAAAACTTGAGGAAGTCCCGGCGTGAGACGCCAGCCCTCTCCAGGTTCTCTGCAAGTGTTGGCTCTTGCCAACCATCCATAGTGTATGTCACGCGAACTCCGCTCCTATGTGGACTCTCAGTCGCCCTGACCGCCGGATCTGGGTCGGCTGTCCCCCGGATTTGAACCGATCGGCGCCGCACTCGACGATCACAAAGCCACATCGTATCGCATAGATCCAACAGAATCTAGCATTATTCACCCAAGATCTGACCACGCGGGACACCCCCGGGGCTCGATGGTGGCGCAGGTCAGCCCTCCCATGGCTTGTCATGGGTTCCTCGCAGCAGTACGGATGCAAGTTTGTGCGGGCTGCTCCTCAGTTCTCCGACGTTTGTTGACGAGGATCTCGACCATGAACACGGTGCCAGACATCACCATGAAACTGGCGGTCCACACCAGCCACCACGGGATGGTCACCCCACCGAGGGTCAGGCCCCCGGTCGACGCGTCGAAGCCGGGTGTGGCCCCGGTCATGGTGACCCTGACGTCGAAGGTCAACACCGATGAGGGTCCTCCTTGGCTCTGTCCGCCGGTGGCAGAAGACGGGAAGTGGAAGCCCACAGTCAGTGGAAAGCTGTCACCCTGGTCCAATGGGAAGCTGGTCGAGTACGACACATGCCGGTCGTCGCTCGCCAGCCGAGCCTGGCGCCAGGTCGACTCCCCCGTGTCACCGTTGATGTCCCAGAACAACAAGACGATGTTCTCCAGATCCGTGTTGACGGTATCTGGTTGGTTCGTGGTGGTCATATTGAGGATGTCCACGGTCACGGTGGCGGCTGTCGGACCGCCATTCCTGATGGTCGCCGCGTGGGTCACCTCGTCTCCAGGCACTGTGAAGTATGGCGTCGAGACAGGACTTTGATAGATGACCGATGTGCTTCCGTCCCAGTTGAGGCTGGTGGTCGTACCGTCCCAGACGACGTAGTCCGAGGACCCACCCGGGGGCGGAGCCTCCGCATGGGCCGACGAGGACAGCAGGGGCACGGCAAGGACCGCCATGACGATTGTCACGGCGACGGCGAGCCTGCGTCTTGTCATGGTGTCCTCTACTTCGGCGGCATGTCTGGTGGGGCCATGGGCGAAAGCCCCAGCAATCTCACGATGTGGGGGTGGGGGTTGGGGTCAGATCACGAACCTGGGACAGGCTCACCTGCACCGTGTCCTCCAGGACGAGCATGGTGCCCACACCTTGCAACTCTTGGTCGCCGACACTATCGAACGTCATCAACACACACAGCGTGAAATGGGTCGAGGTGGGTTCCGCCGACACATAGACGACTGGCGCATCCTGGGTTTCTTGGGTCGTTTTCGAGGGGTCTGGCTTCTTGAAATAGACCTTGAGATAAGAGTTGTCCCCTGACGGAGTGACATCCTTGATGGGACGGTTCCAATTGTCATACAAGTGATAGCTCACTGTCACATAGTTGGCCAGTGAGTCGAGAACGTTGGAGGAGATGCTGGACGGGGGCACAGTATTGACATCCAGCCTGGCGATCAGGTTGTCCCCCACTATTGTCAGGTCAATAGGAACCAAGATGGCCAGTTCGTCGCCGGGAACAATTCTCCATTGTTTGTTGGTTGACATGGAATGGTCGGTCTCATCCAACAGGAGTCTGCCTGTATCCACAGAGTTGCCCTGGTGGTTCATCACGGACATTCTCAACGTGTCAGGACGGATGTTCCGGTCTTCGGAGATATCCCAGATTTGTTTCTCACCGACCCCGAGGTTCAAGTCACCGGACCGGATTTCGAAATGGCCCAGGTCCCCCATCGCAGACCACAGCGCATAGGAAGATCCACCCAGGACCAGGACCGCACTCGCCACGACAGCGATTACCAGATTCCTTGCCTGATGCATTCTCATCGTTTAGTCTCTCCTTCACACGTCTTATCAGGGCCTCTAGTCGACGAGGGCCCTGCGGGGGGTGTCGTCACCGACACTGGCACCCACGGGAACGTCGTCCTTATGGGAGGGGGAGGTTTTCGATTTGCGGAGGCTGCCGGTGAAACTCACCACGGCATAGACCAGGACGAGGGCGGCGACTCCGTAGAGGATCCAGTTCGTGTGCGACCCGAACCACTGCTTGAAGAACCCGATCTTGGGCACGACGTACATCATCTGGCCACGAATCTGATCGGCGCGTACGGGATTCCACTCATCTGGGGCATTATTATTGTCCCCTTGCGTGATGAATGAACGACCGTCTGAGCCGGAAGAGACACCAATGATTCTGTGTGTCACCACCATGGAATCGTCGGCATACGGGAGGAAGACGATGATGTCCCCCACTTTGAGCGCGGCGATGACCTCAGGGTTGACTGCCTTGGTCACCACCACATCCCCAGGCATGATGCCGGGCTTCATCGACCCGGTCAAAACCGTCAGGGAGGTCCCGCCCATGACTTTGGGCACGACGACAAGGATGACAGCCAGACAGAGGATGCCGAGCACGGCGACGGTGGTGATCCACGACAGGATGACCGATCCTGGTTTTTCTGTGGGTGTGCGCTTCATGGTTCCATCCTTTTCATCAGTGAAGCTTTCCGAAGAGTGTGCCAGTGGAAAGAGTCTGGCAAGATATGTGTGACGAGTATCGATCCGCGTGAAACACCTGATGCGGTGCCAGCGGAGCTTCCATCGGCCCTCACAACGTGAGTGATGAAGACCGCCCGCTGCGGTGTTGTCCCGGCAACGGACGGCTTCGGGTTAAGGTCAGCCGGTGGTACGGGGAGTGATATGTGACCACTCCCCGCCCACAGGCTAGGCGGTGAGACCGGTGCGGACAACCATGAGGTTCTCTCCATCACCTGTCCTTCCGCCCGGAGGACCCGGGCTTCGATGAGTTCCCGAGGGCTGGCAATGGTGAGGAACCACTTCCAGCTCACAAGCAACATCTCAGCGTTTTACGGTGTCGGGACAGGTGTCCACCCGTCTCCGCGAACCTGGGTCAGGCTGAGATTCACTGAGTCCGCCAGGGTGAGCACAGCCTGAGTAAAGTCCCGGTCCTGGACATCCATAAAGGTCACATGGATAACGAGAACAAATTGTCCTTCCCCATTTTGAAGGTAAATTCCTGTGAGGGGACCTGGAGTTTGGCCAACGTTCAATCCATAGTCCCCGGTGTAAACGTAGGACTGGAAACCATCGACACCTGGAAGAGCCTGGTTGTCAAAGCTCGAAAAATCAAACCCACCACGGACGTCAAATGTCGTCTTCAGGGCTGATTCCAACGAAACTGTGTCGGTTGGAGTTGTAGTATTGGCCTCCAACTGGGCGAGCAAGTTGGCCCCCTGCATCTTCATACTGAACGGAACCGTGAGCATCAGTTCGTCACCAGGAACAGGATGAAAGTAAAGGTTCCCAGAAGTATCCGTTGAGGTAAGATCGATGGGTCTCCCCTTTATACCCAGGTCCCAGCCGCCACCTTGGATGGTCTCATCCTGTATTGGGTTCCGGTCTGGCGAGATGTCCCAGAATCCGATGTCACTCTGGTCCATAGTGAGCTGCAAGTCACCAGCCTGGATCGGGGGCGCACCAACGAAGCTGGCGCTCTGGGACCACAACGCATAGGTGGACCCGCCCAGGAGCAGGGCTGCGCCTGCTACTGCCGCGACGACGGCATTTCTTTTCTTATGTGTTTTCATTGTCATTTTTCTCCTTGTTTACGTGGGCCCGGATCCATCCCCGTGTGCGGTTGGGTCAAGACCTGGGCTCGCGGTCGCGAGCCCTTGGTGATTACCCCCTCAGTACCACCTAAACCTTTGTTACCAATATACCTGGGGTACTCAAGCGTATTTTGGCCGAGAAATACCCCTGTTGTTGCATTTGTATTCGAAAGTTTCATTGCCAGACTCATCTTCCTGACGGCCAGGTGACTGTCGGGACGAGGGTGACCCGGAAGTCGGGCTGCTTTTTGGGGTCGGGCAGGACGAAAGCCGACCACTTGCTCACCGAGGTCGGCGTGGATTCCACACTCGACTCGTTGTAGTCCACTCCTGAGGCTGTGGCGGTGTTGGAATAGATTCCGGGCTTGACGGACATGACCATGCACCAGTAGTCGACACCCGTCGCCACCAACTTGTCTGTGCTCTCGACACCGGGCACCAGGGTCTCCACATCGGTGGGATGCTTCAGTTGGCCGGCCACGGCGCAAGCGTCGGGCTCGTCCACTTGGAAGAAGACCGGCGGCCCGTCCATGCCGAGCACCGACTCCGGATCCGGGTCCTGATCCAACGTGATGATGTAGTTCATGCTGTACCCCGCCGATGTCATCATGGTCACGGTGAAGGGCACGGCGATCGTGTAGTTCCCATCGGTGTCCACCTGGCCGCCGAGCATGGCCACCGCCTCCTCTTCGCCCACGCTGAACCCGGCAGACGGGGTTGTGCGGCCGTCCTGGCGTGCGATCTCAGTCGCTTGGTTCTGGCTCGGGTCGACCTTGGTGACCGCGAATCCCAGCACCGCCTCCTGGACTTTCAGATAGTGGGTGGTTTCTTCGGCATGCCACAGGGCGTACGCGATGGCTCCGCCGAACCCGGTCAGGACGCTGATCAGGAGCACCATGGAAGCGATTCCACTCGACGCTCTCATGGCACTGCGGCGGGTGCGTCTCCTGGATACCAGACGAGACACCGGAGAATGGGGATTGAAGAAGCCGTGGCGCTTGTCACTCATCGGGGGCCCTCCACCAGATACTGCGGGCATGCGTCGGTGAACCCGTCGCCGCACCGAACTTGGTTGGCACTGACCTTGAGGTGCCCAAACTCAATGGTGCCGCCCTGAAGGATGTTCGTATCGGTGGGGTCGACCCAGGGGAAACTGCTGTCGGCATCGACCGGTTTCAGACTCACCACGACGACCCATCTCTGAGAGTCAGCCAGCTCGTCATGGGGAATCACGAGTCCATAGCTCAGAGGCACTGGATCGCCTGAAACGGGCGCCACCCTCTGCCCATCCGGCGAGGTGATGTACCAGGTTCCCACCGCCCGGGGATAGGTCGGGAAGTCCACACTGATGGCCACGGACAGGTTTGTCCCATCGAAGGACCCGACGACTTCCTGGTGGAGTTCGAGGGTCTGGCCGGGGGCCAGGAGCAGGTCTTTCAGATCGATCGCGTACTGGCCGAAGCGGTTTTGCTCGGGCGCATTCCAGGTCAGGGCTTCCAGTCTTAGACCGAAATCTCCGGCTTTGATGTCCGCTTCGATCGTCGCCGTGGCTCGCCACAGGGCATAGGCCAGGCCTCCTGACACGACCAGTGCGAGGCTGATCAGAACCGCCACGGCAGCTTTGCGTCGCCGTGAGCTACGGGCGGAAGGGGGCAGGGCGCGACGTGGTGTGCTCATAAGCGCACCTCGTCTGATGGTTGTCGGAACACACGAGCGATGTCCGTTGCCGAGCAAGCTGTGATGATCATCCCAGGATGGGTGGATCGTGAGAAGGTACGCCACTGGGCGACCATCGCGTGACGCGCGCGAGTGCGGGAGTTTTTCGATGTCTTCATCGCTCGGCCCGGCGCCGGAAAAGGCGTCGCCAAGGTCGGCGGTTTGCCACAACAAGCCATGCGGGGGTACTCCCAGTCTCCGTAGTTACCTACCCCTCGATACCGATGTCCCCACATAGATATCTGACCCTCGCCTCAATGATGCCACGCGATTTCGGCAAAACCAAGGACGAAGTGAAACCAAAATAAACCCCCCCAAGCTGGCAGTCCTACTTCAAGCGCAGTTTGCACACGATGACCGACAAGGCGTCGGCGGCGTCCATGTGGGTACGGACCTGGACGGTGACAGGGAACTCATCACCGGTTGGAGTCTGCCTGATGATGGAGTTACGCAGGTCGGACGACAACTCCGGGTCGATGGCCAAAGACCGTTGATGCCGGACCGCGAACCAGCAGGAGACCCGCGAAAAACCGCGCCCCACCTGGAGCCAGGCGATCGTCTTGCCATTCTTGGCCGCCTTGAGCAGCCAGCCGCTGTCACGGAAATAACGCCACTCGGGAACGGCGCCGGAGGCCCGCAGGGCGTCGACGAGTTCGTCCCACGGCTGGCGTGCCGGACCGAGCGCATCTAAGACAAGGGTGTGCGTCGGTTCCACAGCCGGATCGGAGAAAACTGCGGCCATATTCGTACTCTACGCCGATTGATGTGATGCTCCGTGGCACGGGATCACTGAGTGAAACCCGAATCCACCGATCCATGGCTGCTACGCGACCCTGTGCCGGCACGCTGGCCCGCCGGTCACCGCTCAACTTCACGTCCAGTCTGCCCTCACGGCAACCGTCGACCCATCGCACCCCCACAGTGTCGCTCGCGACGCCAGCGATCGGTGTATTCGGGTTCAACAATGAAAACGCATGACCGCTGAAACCCATCTCTCGGCTCACAGTTCGTACACTGGAACGTCCAGGCGGGTGCGCAGTTCATCCACGCTGATTCCGTAGGTTTCCCAGACCACGGCGTGTCCGTGGTCGAGGTTGATGACGGCCAGGTCGGAATAGATGCGGTCCACGCAGGCGACGCCGGTCAGGGGGTAGCTGCACGACTGAACGAGTTTGGCATGGCCGTCCTTGGTGAACAGGTCCATCATCACATAGATGGATTTCGCACCGACGGCCAGGTCCATTGCCCCTCCGACAGCGGGAATCGCGTCGGGTTTGCCGGTGGACCAGTTGGCCAGATCGCCGCCGGGGGTGACCTGATAGGCACCCATGACACACAGGTCGATATGGCCGCCACGCATCATGGCGAAAGCGTCGGCATGATGGAAGTACGATGCGCCCAGCAGTTCGGTCACTGGGATCTTCCCGGCATTGATCAGCTCCGGGTCGATCTGGTCGCCGACCGCGTAGGGCCCCATGCCCAGCATGCCGTTCTCGGTGTGCAAGGTCACCCCTGCGTCGTCGTTCAGGAAATCCGCCACCCTGGTCGGCAAGCCGATACCGAGGTTGACATAGGATCCCGGGAGCACGTCGCGGGCTACCCGGGCAGCCATTTCGCTCGAGTCCAGCGGTGGGCGGTCGAGGTTTTCGACAGTACGATCCGCAGCGGTCATCGGGCACCTCCCGTACTGGATGTTCCTGACAAGTCCAGGATCCGGCGGACGTAGATGCCGGGGGTGACCACCATCTCCGGGTCGATCCCGCCCACGGGAACGGTGTGGCGCACCTGGACGATGGTCTGGCGGGCGGCGGTCGCCATGACGGGCCCGAAATTGCGGGCGGTCTTGCGGTAGACCAGGTTGCCCGCCGCGTCGGCGGTCTCGGCGGCGACGAGCGCATAGTCACCACGGATGGGGTACTCCAGGACGTAGGTGCGCCCGTCGATCACGCGGGTCTCTTTGCCGTCGGCCAGCAGGGTACCGACCGCTGTGGGGCAGAAGAAGGCCCCGATCCCGGCACCGGCGGCGCGCATCCGTTCGGCCAGGTTGCCCTGGGGGACCAGTTCAAGGTCGATTTTTCCGGCCCGGTAGAGGCCGTCGAAGATGTACGAGTCCACCTGCCTTGGAAACGAACAGACGACCTTGCTCACCCGTCCTGCACCCAGCAGGGCAGCCAGACCGGTGTCGCCGTTACCTGCGTTGTTGGAGACGATAGTCAGGTTGGTCGCACCCTGTTCGATCAAGGCGTCGATCAGTTCGACGGGCATTCCGGCCATGCCGAAACCGCCGACCAGGATGGTCGAACCGTCTTCGATCCCGGCCACGGCCTGGGCTGGATCGGTCGTTGTCAGTGGGCTCATGACGTGGCCTCGCAATTCTCCAGGACGACGGCCAGCCCCTGGCCCACCCCGATGCACAAGGCCGCGACCCCCCACCGTTCACCGCGTTCGCGCAGGACAGCGGCCAAGGTGCCCAGCAGGCGGGCTCCCGAAGCACCCAGGGGATGGCCGATGGCGATGGCGCCGCCGCGAGTGTTGACGATCTCGGGGTCGATCGGCCAGGCGTCGATACAGGCGAGGGCCTGGACGGCGAAAGCTTCGTTCAACTCGACGGCGCCCACATCCGACCAGGTGATCCCGGCGCGGACCAGGGCACGGTTGGCCGCCTCGACGGGGGCGATGGAGAAGCGCTGGGGCTCGACGGCCATGACACCGCGACCTGCGATCCGGGCCAGCGGAGCCGTGCCGAGGATCTCGGCGGCGCCCTGGGAGCCCAGCAGGACAGCGGCCGCACCGTCGTTCAGTGGCGAGGCGTTCCCGGCGGTGATCGTACCCCCTGCGCGGAAGGACGCCGGGAGCGCGGCCAGAGCGGCTGGAGTCGAAGCGGGGCGTACTGTTTCGTCGAAAGCCACCTCGACCGGGTCGCCGCGGCGTTGTGGGACGGTGACGGGGCTGACCAGATCGTCGTAGAATCCGGCGTCCCAGGCCTGCGACGCGAGGCGGTGGGAGAGGGCCGCGAACTCGTCCTGGCGCTCACGTGAGATACCATATTCCTCGGCCAAGTCCTCGTTGGCTTCCCCTAATGACACCGTCCAGGTGTCGGGCAGGCGGGGGTTGACCAGCCGCCAGCCGAGAGCGGTCGACACGGCTGTCACGTCGCCTGGTGGAAAGGCCCGGTCCGGTTTGGGCAGGACCCAGGGGGCCCGGCTCATCGATTCGACTCCCCCGGTGAGTACGACATCGGCGTCGCCGGTCTCGATCGCCCGGGAACCGGCAATGGCCGCGTCGAGCGAGGAGCCGCACAGACGGTTGACCGTTGTACCCGGGACTGAGACCGGCAGGCCCGCCAGGAGAGCAGCCATCCGGGCCACATTGCGGTTATCCTCACCAGCGCCATTGGCAAGTCCCCAGATAACATCATCGACTTTGTCTTGGGGAAAATCAGGCACCTTGGCCAGCAGGGCGGTGATGGCATGGGCCGCCAGGTCGTCCGGGCGGACAGTGGCCAGAGCGCCTCCAGCGCGTCCGAAAGGGGTCCGTACTGCCGCGTATATAAAAGCCGTCGCCATCTGCGCCTCTCCTCGACATCGTCACGATGCTTACCCGAATCCACCGGTCCATGGCTGCTAGGCGATCGGTGGATTCGGGTATATTATTTGAATGTTTATCATAATTATATTTTTTTACTTGTGTTAAACATAATCCAACCTAGTATACTGACTCTGTGGCAAGGCGACCAGACTCAGAAACTATCACCGCCGAAGTGGGGAATCGATTACGATCAGACATCCTGGCGGTGACGTGGCCTGCCGGGGCGAAGCTGAGCGTGCGACCCCTGTCAGAGCGGTACGAGACTTCAACGACGGTGGCCCGCGAGGCCCTGTCCCACTTGGCCGGCGATTGGTTGGTCCAACTGAAACCCAACCGCGGTTTCTTCGTGACCGACCTCGGCGCGACCGAGTTGGCTGACCTGACCGAACTTCGGTGCCGGGTTGAGGAATTCGGTATCGCGTTGGCCATCGAGCGCGGAGACCTGGCCTGGGAATCGCAACTGATCGCCGCCCACCACATGATGGAAGGCACACCGCGGCGCTCCGAATCCCCCAATCGCATTGCGACATCTTGGTCCGATGCCCACGCTCTGTTTCACTCCATGCTCCTCGAGCCGTGCGGACTTGACCACCTGAAGAGTCTGGCCAAGACCCTGGCCGACATCACGCTGTTTTACCGCCAATTGGCCGCTGCCACCCATGAGGCGGTCATCCGCGATGTCGCCGCCGAGCATACCGCGATCCTCAAGGCGACCCTGGCCCGCGACACCGCGAAGGCTGGGCAACTGCTGCGCGACCACTATACGAAGAGCTTGACGGTGATCACCTCCAGCGGGGTCTTGCACACCGACAGCCAGCGGGACCAAGAGTACGACGACTAGGAGTACGACGACTAGGAGCGACTCCGGCTGCTGAGAGTTCCCGCAGGCCGCCCAGTCAGGTCGGCATCCTTCAGCCGCCATTCACCGTACTGCCTGGTCCTTCTCCCCCGTTGTCCTTCTCCCCCTTGTCCTTCTCCCCCTGTGCTGCTGCTCATGGCTCCTTCTCCTCTTCCCCGTCCGGCGGACGACCACCCGACATGATGTTCACGGCATCGGGACAAGGGACTTCACATCTTCTTTCAGATGATGTACTCTGAGTCAAATAATATATTTATCCCTCGTCATCTGAGCGCCGGTTAGCAGGTTCCCGGCCTTCGCGATCAAGCACAAGGAGAATTGTGATGCACTATGCCAGCTACGTCGACTCCCAGGGCAGACCCACGTGGGGCGCTGACAGCGAAGGAGTGTTGCATGATCTGGGCCCGAGCGGATTGAATGTCGCACCGACCCTGCAGGATGCTATCAGTTCGGGTGTGTTCGCGAACCCGGTTCCCCTGGATGACTCGCCGACCCAACCCGTGGACGGCACGTCCTTCTTGCCCGTCATCCACAACCCGGGCAAAGTGATCTGCATCGGTGTCAACTATCGCAGCCACCGCGAAGAGACCGGCCGGGTCGAGGCTACCCACCCCACGGTGTTCCTCCGCTTCGCGGACACCCTCGCGGCCCACGGCGACGCCATCCCGATTCCGGCGGCCAGCCAGATGTACGACTATGAGGGCGAGATCGCCATCGTCATCGGTCAGCACACCCACCGGGCGACCAGGGAAAATGCCTGGCCCGCGGTGTCGGGTTATGCCTTGTTCAACGACCTGAGCGCACGCGACTGGCAGCGGCACACCGGCCAGTGGACGCCCGGCAAGAACTTCCCTGCCTCCGGGCCGTTCGGGCCGTACTTCGTCCCTGCCGGCGAGATGACCGACATCAACCAGGTTGTGCTGCAGACTCGCGTCAACGGTGAGATTCGCCAGCACGCCGTCTTCGCGGACCTGATCTTCGACATTCCGGCGATCATCGAGTACGTCAGCGCGTTCACGGCTCTGGCTCCCGCAGATGTGATCGTCACGGGAACTCCTGGCGGAGTCGGGGCTTTCATGGAGCCGCCCACCTTCCTCGCTCCCGGCGATGTGGTGGAGATCGAAGCCACCGGTTTGGGGACACTGCGTAACATACTCGTCGCTGACAACTAGGAAGGGACAACTATGAACACTAGGTACGATGTCACCGTCATCGGCGCCGGTCCGATCGGTCTGACCGCGGCGCTGATCCTGGCCAAAGGTGGCGCCAGTGTTGCGGTGGTCGAGGTCATGGACAAGCCGGGCGACATGCCCCGGGCGATCAGTATCGTGGCGGAGGCCCTGCGTATCCTCGACCGTTTGGGACTGGCCGGAGAACTTGAGGCCGACTCCTACCTGGACACCGGGGCGAAGTACTTCGGCTTGAACGACCGGTTGTTGGCCACGTCCAAACCCGTCCCCTCGAAGACCGGGCACCCGGCCAAGTCGCAATTCGACCAGCCCGTGATGGAGCAACTGCTGTGGGACCAGGCGCTGGCCACCCCCGGACTGACATTCCTCACCGGGACCCGTGCGACGGCCATCGCCCAGGACGGTGACCAGGTCACGGTCACCGTCACCACCGCGGCTGGCGCCTCGCAGGATTTGCGGTCCAGTTGGTTGGTCGCCGCCGACGGCGGGAAGAGCTTCGTACGCTCTGCCCTCGACATCCCGTTGCTGGGGTCCACCCAGCCCGAGCGCTGGATTGTCATCGACTTGTTGAATGTGCCTGGCAGCCGTACTCCCTACGCCGAATTCCATGGCGACGGCGAACGCCCGTACGTCATGGTACCGGGAACCAAGGGTCGTTTGCGCTTGGAATACATGCTGTTCAAGAACGAGGACGCCACGGCCATGACCAGCCCGGAAGGTGTGGCCCAGCTGGTTCGCCGCTGGCAGCCGAACCTGAAGCCCGAGGACATCCGGCGGGCCAACGTCTACCTCGCCCATCAGCGGGTGGCGCGCGACTACCGCGTCGACCGGGTTTTCCTGATCGGCGACGCCGCCCACCTGATGCCCCCCTTCTCCGGCCAGGGACTGAATTCCGGCATGCGCGACGCCATGAACGCGTCGTGGAAGATTTTGGAAGCAGTACGCGGGCGGGCGACGAACAAACTGCTCGACAGCTACTCCACCGAGCGTCGCACACACGGCGCCAAGATGGTCAACATCTCCCACCGTACAGGTTCGGTCGTCATGGCCGCGGGCAAGGTCGCGCCGATTGCCCGCGATGTCTTTTTCACTGTGGCCAAGCTCGTCCCCCCGGTTCACCAGTACCTGTCCGACATGCGCTTCATCACGCTGCCCGACTACAGCGACGGGGTGGCAGCCCCACCCGCCGAGGATGTTGACAAGGAGTTGGCAGCATTGGTGGGCAAGTCGCTCCCCCAGCCCCAGGTCAGCGGCGCCGACGGCGTCCAGACCGGCCTGGACGCCCGGCTCGGCGACGATTGGGCCTTGTTGGCCCTCGGACCGACACTGTCCGATCCGTGGGGGATCGTGGACCCGTACTGGACCGACTTGTGCGCGGTGAAATGGCGGTTGCGCCCGCTGGGTACCAACTCCACGCTGGACGCGTCCGATCTGCTCGACCTGACTGGTTGGGTGGCCAAGCCCACCCAGCAACTCAAGACGACCCACTACCTTGTGATACGCCCCGACCGGTACGTCGCCGCGGTGTTCACCGCCGAGGACGACACCGTCGCCCGTGAGCGGCTTCGGTCATTCGTCCGGCCGCCGCACCAACCACCCAGCCCGCCCACCAATCCATCCATGAACTGAGGAGGACCCACATGACCGACATCACCACATCCGCAGCCAACAGATTCGACGACGTCTTCTGGCAGGCGGCGACGGAACCGATCACCGAGTCCGACGAGTTCTTGCGCCAGGTGGCGGCTGAGGCTGACCTGCCCGCGCTCCTGGCTGCTCTGGCGGCTGCGACGCGTGACACCACCTTCCTGACCGAGGATCTGCGCCCGCCGCTGCCGCCGGTCGACACGGTCAATCACCCGCATGGGGGCATGACCGTCGCTCAGCAGGCGAAGGCCCGGGCGGTGGCCGTGGACGCGCTGAAGCGGCTACGCGACGAAAAAATCACCGCAGTGGACACCTTGACCCAGGACGATGCCCACGCCATCCTGGTCTTCTTGTCCAATGGCAACCAGTCCTATGTTCCTTCGCTGATCCACGAGCTGGATCTGGCCCCTGACAAGGGTGCCCGCCCTGATGGGAGCATGGGTGAGCTGCCCGGGGCGGCACAGTTCGAGGTCCTCGTCGTCGGAGCCGGTGTGGGCGGGATCGCCGCCGGTTACCGGCTGAGCCAAACCGGTCTTCCCTTCACCATGATCGAGGCCGCTCAGGGGGTGGGTGGCACCTGGATGAAGAACAGTTATCCTGGCGTGCGCCTGGACACCCCGACTTTCGGGTACTCGTACTCCTTCGCCCAACGAGCTGACTGGCCGCACCAGTTTGCGACCGGCGGTGAGATTTGCGACTACCTGTGCGAGGTGGCCGACCGGGCCGGTCTGACCAAGAAAATCGAGTTTTCGACGCGGCTGATCAGGGCAGTCTGGGAGGAGGACGCCGGGGTGTGGCGTGTCACGACCCGCGACTCCAGCGGAGCCGAGCGCGTACGCAGCTTCTCCGCGATTATCTCCGGGCTGGGCCAGCTCGACATCGCCAACATCCCCGACATCGAGGGGTTGGCCGACTTCACCGGCGAGACTGTCCACTCCGCCCAATGGCGCCAATCCATCACCTGGAGGGGCAAGAGGGTCGCCGTCATCGGGACGGGCGCCAGTGCCTACCAGATCGCTCCGGCCATCGTCAGCGATGTCGACGAACTGATCGTCTTCCAGCGCCACGCCCCCTGGATGCTGCCGACACCGGCGTACCACGAACCGGTCTCGGACACCTTCGCCTGGCTGGTCCGCAAGGTCCCGCACTATGGGCAATGGTATAGGCTCTGGGTCACCCTGACCGGCATCCCCGGTCGTTTCCACACCGTCACCATGGAAGACGATTGGACCGGCGCGCCGCTGAGCGTGTCCTCCACGAACCAGAAGGTGCGCGACGAACTGATCGGACGGATGAAGGTCCAGTACGCGGGCCGTCCCGAACTGCTGGAACTGGCCGTCCCGAGCTATCCGCCGGGCGCGAAGCGGATGCTGCGCGACAACGACGTGTGGGCGGCGGCTCTGCGCGCCCGGCAGACCACCGTGGTGACCTCGCCGATCGCGAAGTTCACCGCCGACGGCATCGTCACCCAAGACGGTACGGAGCACAAGGTCGACCTGGTGATCTTCGCCACCGGCTTCCGCCCGTCGGACTACATGGATGGCGTGGAGGTGATCGGGCGTGGCGGTGTCGAGTTGCACGACTTCTGGAACGGCGACGCGCGCGCCTATAATGGCTTGTCAGTTCCTGGATTTCCGAATCTCTTCCTGCTCTATGGGCCCAATGTCGGCGGCGTGGTCGCGGGCAGCCTGATCTTCATGATCGAGCGGGCCACAGAGTTCTCGATCAAGGCCATGCGCGAGGTGCTGGTCCGCGGAGCACGCGGAATCGATGTGCGCCCAGAGGCCTTCGACCAGTTCGTGGCCTGGGTCGACTCCGCCAACCAGCGGATGGCCTGGGGGCAGCCGTACGTCCAGACCTGGTATCAGAACAGCAAGGGCCGGGTCTCGCAGATCTGGCCGTACACCAACGTCGAATACTGGGACGTGACCGAGGCGGTCAAGCCCGAAGACCACGAGTTCATCTAGGAGAGAGCCTTGGAGCCTGCGGGTGACCCCTCCCGGTGAGCAAGAACTGGGCTTGATTGGCATGGTTAGATGACTGCCACCGGAACACCACAGCCGAGCACTGTCCCGTACACCAAGAGATTATACATAATCCATTGACAAATGTCTTATTTTATCTAGGATATACCGAGAGAGATGCCGATTGGCTGCATGAGTGAGGGGCTGAGGCCCGAGTGAGAAGGAGCGCTGCATGAACATTGCTGAGCAAATCGCCACGTCAAAAATGAGTGGCCTACAAGTGAGAGCGACAATCCTGGCCATCGCGCTGGTCGTCCTCGACGGGTACGACCTGGCGGTGATGTCGTTCACGGCACCGTTCGTCCAAAGAGAATATGGGTCCGACAACTCGCTGCTGGGCTTGGTGCTGTCCGGCGCCCTGATCGGGATGTTCGTCGGATCGGTCCTTGTCGCGCCGTTGGCCGACCGCTTCGGCCGGCGCAACATCGCCATGGCCGCCACCGCGACCGTGATGGTGGGCATGGCCATCGGCCCGATGAGTCGCAACATGGCCTTCTTGCTCACATCCCGCATCGTGACCGGTGTGGGGATCGGCATGCTGATCGCCATCGTGGGTGTGATCCTCGCTGAGTACACCAACAAGCGCTCCTATCCGATCGCCATGGGCTTCTCCGCCGCCTCGGTGAATATCGGGGCCGCCCTGGGCGCCGGAATCATCGGACCGATGATCACCTCGGCGCCGTTCGCCACCCTGGCCTATCCGTTCGGCGGTTGGCGCTTCGCCTTCACCATCGGTGCCGTCTTGGCCATGATCACGCTCGTTGGCACCGTGGCATTGTTCCCCGAGTCGATGACATGGCTGGCAGAAGGACGCGCCAAGGACTCCCTTCCCCGCTTGAACCAACTGCTCGCCCAGATGCGCCAGCCGGCACTGAAGGAACTCCCCGAGACCGAATCCGCCGAAGTGAACAAGAAGGGCGCTCTGAGAACGGTCTTCGCCCCCGGCGTGCGCTGGAAGACGATTCTGATGGTCATCGGCTACATCGCCTTCATGATCACGTTCTACTTCGTCAACACCTGGGTGCCCAAGACCATCACCGCCACCAACCCACTGGCTTCCGGCGCCCCCAACATGACTCTTGCCGCCCCCTCCACCCTGGCGACCAGCATCGGCGGCATGATCGGCATGGTCCTGTTCGGCGTCATCGCCATGAAGGTCAACGTACGGCCTCTGACCACGGTCTTCGTGGTCTTGGGCGCCGCCGGTGTGGTCTGGTTCGCCATGAGCGGCACCCAGGTCCCGACCGCCTTCATCCTGATCGCCGTCGCGTCCTTCTTCTTCAGCGCCGGCACCAGCGGTTTCTACACCATCGTCCCGCGTCTGTACCCGACACTGGCCCGGGCGACCGGGTACGGCATCGTCATCGGCGCCGGACGCCTGGGCGGCATCGCTGCCCCGATCCTCGGCGGTGTGGTCCTGGACGCCGGTTTCAGCGCCAAGGCGGCCTTCACGATCTTCGCCATGCCGTTGATCGTCGCCGGATTGACTGTCCTGATCCTGCATCTCGGCTCACGCACCAAGGAAGCACGAATCCCCCAGGCAGTTCCACAACCCGCCTGACAGGCGCCAGTACGACACTTAAACCCGAATCCACATCCACCGATCGGCCTTCCTCACCGGCGATCGGTGGATGTGGTTTGGCGCGTTAATGGGCGGTTACGTCAGTCAGCTGGTGATGGTTCGACCGGTGATGCTGGCTGTGATGCCCGCAGGTCCAGGTTCCTGCGACGAAGAGCACGACCATGGTGCCCAGGCCCAGGAGCACCTCCATCATGGCGATCGGTCCTCGGGACATCAGCATTGTCACCACTGAGACGATGAAGACGGCGTACCCCACTGCGAAGGCCACCCGGGCTCGACCCCGGGAGATGACGTAGCGCACCACGACTCCGGTGACGGCCAGCATGACCACGGTCGAACCGGCGTCGTCCAGGACGTTGTGCATCACGTGGGACGGCCCTGAGAAGGGATCGGGAAAAAACATGCCTAGCAGCATGATGGCCGCTCCGATCACCAGGGGCCTGACGATCAGTGGCTTGTCACGCGGGTTGAAGCGGGCGTAGAAATGAGTTTGGAACAGTACGAACGGCATCGTCAGCACGGCGAAACCAACAAACCAGACCAGTCCATCGTGCTGCCATCCAATCCCCGACAAGGAAATATGCCAGACATCTTGCCCGCTGGTCATCAGGGCAACGATGAATGGCACGTACACGCACACCATATATATAGTCATGAACGTCAACCGATGTCTGACCGCCCGCGGCCGCACCGCGACATCCAGGTCAGCAGTCTGGGTCACTGATATCGACATCTCCCCTCCTCAGCGCTTAACCAATTGTTCCTTCACCCATTTGCCCACTCGCTCCCAGGCGGTGCCGAAATGGTCGTCGGTGACCGTGTAGGTCCAGGTCGCGCCGGGGCGGTACTTCTCGACACCGCTGAGGTCCAACTTGCCCTCGATCACGTCCGCCTGATCGATGATGCCGGCTGCAAGGGCCACCGCGTCGTCGACGAGCGGGGCCACGTGGGCGGCGATCAGGGTGTTGAACGCCTTGTCGGGATCCTCGCCGGCCAAGCGGCGCAGGTGGATGCCCTCGCGCACCTCGGCGGCGTAGGCCAGATGGTCACTCCACAGCCGGTCCAGGCAGAGTAGCAGCACGTGGCGTACGGCGCGGGACAACTCCGCTTCGCCCAGGGCATTCCGCAACTCGGCCATGCGGTCATCGGACACCGGTGTCACCCAGGACATCCCAGAGTCCAGGCAGAGGATTTCTTGGCGAAGTTGCATTAATCCTTGGCGTTGATCGGCCAGCAGGCGTCCGTACTTCTCCGAAAGTTGTCTGAGATTGCGCTGTTGTCCATTGGAGACGCGTTGGGCGTGGCCCATCAGTTTGAGGAACTGTTTGTCGTGGACCACGGCGTCGTCGTCGACCTGGGACGGCTTGCCAGGCTCGGCGAAATCCCGGATCAGGTCGTCATCCAGGCTTGTCAGGAAGACAGTACGGCCAGGATCGCCTTGTCGGCCGGCCCGGCCTCGCAACTGGCCGTCCAGGCGCGGGTTGGGGAACCGGGCCAGTGCGACGATCAGCAGTCCGCCGAGTTCGGCCGCGCCGGGCCCCAAACGGATGTCGGTGCCGCGGCCCGCCATCTGTGTGGAGACTGTGATCCGGCCCACAGTCCCGGCTTCAGCGATGATCTCGCCCTCGGCTTGGTCGTTCTTGGCGTTGAGAACCACCGCATCCAACCCCTCTTCGGCGAGGATTTCGGCGAACTCCTGGGAGCGGGCGACCGACTGGGTGGCGACCAGGATGGGTTGCCCCTGCCCGTGGGCTTCGAGGATGGTTTCGACGGCGGCCACATCGCGCTCGACACCGCTGGCGTACAGGATGTCCGGGGAATCGACGCGTATGCATTTCTGGTTGGGTGGCAGGGGGCCGACACTGACATGGTAGAGGTCGTAAATCTCCTCGGCGGCCGAGACCAGGGTGGCGCTCATGCCGACGACGATCGGGTACATCCCGACGAGATCCTGGACCAGGATTTGGTCCAGGATCCTCACATGGGCGGTGGTCTTCAGGCGCTCCTTGGCTTCGACCGCTTCTTGCAGTCCCTCGGGCCAGCGTCGCAGGGCGTCCACCCGGCCGCGCGACGGGCTGACCAGACGTACCCGGCCATCCTCGACCACATAGTCCACGTCTTTGACCACAACCGCCTGAGCGTACAAAGCAGTGTTTGCTTCGGCCAATATCTGCTGATCCTCCCCGAACAGATCCGACAGACCAAACTGTTGTTCCAACTTTTCCAGGCCCGGCTCCTCCAAATGGACGGTGCGTCGGTCCTGGTCAACCTGGAAATCGACCCCGTCGACCAGCGTTGCCGCGAACCGGGCCAGGTCGCGTTGTGGGCCACCCTCCTCCTCTGCCGAACCCGCCAGAACCAGCGGCACCCGGCCCTCATCCAGCAGTACGGCGTCGGCCTCGTCCAAGATGGCCGCTTCGGTGGCGATGCCCAACATGTCGTCCTCATCGAGGACGAGACGGTCGCGCAACTGGTCGAAACCCGCCTCGATAACGGGGATGTAGACGACATCCGCGGCGTACTTGTCAGGTCGGACTGACCGTGGAGTGTGCGAGGTGATGGCGGACACGCTCACCTGGGCTCTCTCCATCACCGGTCCCATCCAGGCCGCATCCCGGGTGGCCAGATAGTCATTGGCTGCCAGGACATGGACCTTGTTCCCGGCCTTCACCAGCCCGACGGCGACGATGGCGCCGACCAGAGTCTTGCCCTCGCCTGTGGCCATTTCCACCGATGTGCCTCTCAGCATCGCGGCCACCGCCCGCAACTGCACGTCAAAGGCCCGCAAACCCACAGCCCTGTCGGCCAACTCGCGCATCACCGCAAGAAACTGCACCAACTTCTGGTCAGACCCGATGAAGTCCGGTCCGAGTTCGTCCAGTCGTTGCCTCAGTTCGTCGTCGCTGTCCGAAGCCATGCCGACAGCCAGCTTGGCCGCCCGGTCAGCCATGCCTTGAGTCCATCGCAGGTTTTCCGTCCCGGGTACCCGGACCACCCAACGCCTCAGCCGCTCGATCGGGTCAGCTTTCTCACCGGCGTCCACCGCATCCCACACAGGTACCTCCTGAATCCGCGCCTCGGGCGGCCCATAGCTTGGCCAGGAATCGGTGGATTTAGGCTGGGGTCGGTCACCACCCGGGGAATATGACACCACTCTATCGGCTGGCTGACTGGTGGACAGTGCACACCATGAGTTGCCCGAACATTTCACCATCTTTGCCGAGTCCCTTCTGACTCAGCACCCGTCAACGTTGGAGCACGACCTCGCCGGCTGCCACCCAGACCGTGGCCACATGGACGTGCAGGGGGCCGATTTCGCAGAGGTGGCCTCGCCGATTCTGTTGTCACTCACTGCTGTCGGCCCGTCGAGGCTCTCCCGAGTCGTCAGCCTCGCGTGGCCTGGGCGATGATGTCGGCCAGGCCTTGCGGGGCGGCGCCGGAGGCGGCGGAGTCGCGGGGGGGTTGTGGCCTGGGCGATGATGTCGGCCAGGCCTTGCGGGGCCGACCACAGGGGCCAATGCCCGGTCGGCAGGTCGGTGTAGGTGAGGTCTGTGAGGTCTTTCAGCAGTGCGAACATGCCGTCGGTGTCGGCCAACTGACGCACGATCGCACTGGGAACCGAGCAGCACACGACGGTCGCCGGGACCTGGTTTCGGGCCGGGTTGGTGAGCCTGACTGGTTCGAGCAGAGGTCCGGCGGGGTGAGGTACCGCACGAGCTTGGAAACGTTGCAACATCTCTTGGCTCAACCCGGCCAGGCTCGCGCCACCGGTTTCGAGTTCAGTCCAGGGTGGAAGCGGGACCTCGGTCGTGTCCGGGGGGAGGTCTGGGCGGGCGATGGTGCCGTCGGCGACGGGGCCCGTATCCACGTAAACCACGCGTCGTACCTTGTCACAAGTCTGATCAAGAGCGGCAGACGCGAGCGCTCCGGCGCCACTGTGGACGACCAGGATCACAGGACCGGTGGCCTTCCGGATCGCGTCGACCAGTGCGCCGACATGATCGGCTAGATGGATTCCGTCTCGCAGTGCCGTCTGGGATTCCAGGCCCGGCAAGGTCAGAGCAACAACCGACATGGTGTCATGTGGCAGAAATGCCGCCACGTCGTCCCAGGCCCACCCGCCCAGCCAAAGGCCGGGGACGAGGATCACTGAAGGTAAGTTCTGTTCGTTCATGGTGGCTAGTGTGCACCGTCCCAATGTCACCCCTATGTCACTATTTCCGGTAGGTTTTTGGCATGAACCGTACTGACAGGTTGTACGCCCTACGAGAAGAACTGCGCCGCGCAGGGTCCACGGGCAGGACCGCCGCACGACTGGCCCACCAGTTCGAGGTCAGTGTGCGCACCATCAAGCGTGACATCTCCACGTTGCAGTACGGTGGCTTCCCCGTGTGGGCCCGATCCGGACCATCGGGTGGGTACGTCGTCGACGCCTCAGCCACACTGCCCCCCGTCAACATCACCGTCGCCGAAGCGTCAGCCCTGGCCACAGCCCTCGCGGTGGCCCAAGGCCAACCCTTCGCCAGTCACGGCACAGCAGCCTTGGCGAAACTCTTGTCAGTGATGGATGAGCGTGCCCGAGCCCAGGCCAAGCGGCTGTCCAACCGAATCTGGATCAACGACACCACTGAATCCATCGGGTCGGCCGTCCTCAGCCCAGTCGAACAGGCCCTCCAGGAAGGCCGAGTCCTCAATCTCGTCTACAGCGACGCCAACGCCCAGGTTACCTCTCGCCAGGTCGATCCCCAGTTGCTCGCCCGGTTGGCCGGACACTGGCACCTGGTCGCGTACTGCCGCTTGCGCCAACAGATTCGCTGGTTCCGCCTCGACCGCATCCAACAAGCCACCCTTACGACGCAAACCGCGTCAGACATCCCCCTAGCCGACATCGGAGAACCCCCACCATCAGCCCGCCCCGTCATGAGCCCACGCTGAAAGTAAATGCCGAAAAACTTTCAGCGTGGGCCCGACGCTGAAAGTTGAGTTACAGCGTCAAGGTCAAACTGCAAGACAAAGCCCGGTTGGTTACAGCCGTAAAAACCAGCATGGTACAGACTGCTCAACCAGCACGTTACAGACAGACTCAGAACCCGAGCAGCAACGCGTCAGACCACTGCTCGTCACACATCACCTGTGGTTCCTTGAAGAACCGCAACTCAACCTGCGACGTTTTCGAGTAGGACCCTCAGGCCAGGATGTACCAGAGTCCGGCGGCGAACACGGCGTACAGGATGGCCACCACGGCTAAACGGAGGGCGGTCAGTCGGCGTAGATACATCATGGTGAGCAAGTAGATGATCGCGACGGCTGTGATCGCACCTGACCAGAGGAGCGCGGGGCTAAGGATCCAGGGGGTGAAGAGGATGCCCAACCCGGATGGGATGGTCGCCTGGATCATCATCGAGCCGGAGATATTCGCCAAAGCCAACGATGTTTTTCCTTGTCGAACCCATATGATGGCATTCAGTGTTTCTGGTAGTTCGGTGGCGATGGGTGACAACAGTACGGCGGTGACGGCTGCGGGGAGCCCCAGCATCGGGCCGATGGCGTCCAATTGCTGGACGAAGAACTGTGAG
>Ga0123354_10000847_pt1 | contig 33876 bp, 24 predicted proteins | sample TergutLab28metaG_2_FD_97872 | JGI IMG/M metagenome (GOLD analysis project Ga0123354, IMG submission 97872) | Labiotermes labralis P4 segment gut microbial communities from Petit-Saut dam, French Guiana - Lab288 P4 | ecosystem: Host-associated > Arthropoda: Insects > Digestive system > Gut ... | reverse complement strand
ATCATCATCATTATTATTGGAACTGACCAACACTATGATTCTCATTGTTGAAATTTTGAGCGGTAATTGTTGCAATAAAGAAAATATGCTCAAGAATAGTACGCTGTCTGCATGTCAAACTTTGTGTTTGTTGCGTGTTTCATACAACAGGTATTCAAGTATATTTGGATGAACATCACTTTAAATGGTTCAAACTCCAGTGGTGCCTGCATCAGAACTACAATGAACTTCTCCAAAGCTATAAGTCCAGCTTTCTATGATATACCAAGTAAGTATTGGCCTAACTAATGCCGAATCACTTCAAAATAGTTCAAAGTTTCGGTACTACCTTATATAAGAAGTTTGAAATTACAGTTAAACCTCGATATTATGTTTTTGTGGGGACCACCTAAAAATGGTGTAAAATCCAGGAAGCATTATTCTTATGGATATTTGTCCAGGACTGTACAATATTGTGGAAAATGCAAAATGCAGGAACATAAAATTGGGGTTTTACTGTAAATGGATTTGTTCACGGTGGTTTACAATGCCGTAACCTGTGGCCATAAGTGTATCGCCTGTGAAACTGAGCCTTTGTTTTATATTTTGCATTTGCATTGGAGAAGAAAAGGCTTATTATTGCTATTGAAAGTTTCAGTATTTTTTTTTTTACAAGACTGCACTAATGAGGTAAAGTGTGTTGCAGTAGAGCAGACATTTGAGTATAAATATTCCATAGACTTTTATTATTTATTTAGCTTTCATAAGCTGTCATAGTTACAGTCCTCTTGTTAATGATCTGCTCCAAATGTAAACATTTTCAGTACAAGTATTTTGTAAGAACTACAAAAAATTCTGCAAGAGTTTTTGTTAGAACAGTTACCTTTGAATATGTCTTGACAGCACTTAAAAGAATTTCCCACTCATACGTACTTATTTTCATGTAATTATATGTTAGCCTTTTCTTTACCTCAAATCTGTCTGTTTTTGAGATGGTATTAATTCAGATGTAGTTATGTCATTGCGGTTATTTAGTTGCATTTACTACATGTTACGTAGTATTGCTTATGTACATTACCTATTTTTCTTGTAGTCAGGTACTTTAAGCCATAAACTAAAGTGAAGAACTGTATGAAATGTTGCTGTGATGATGAATACAGTGACCGTGACGTATGTCTGCGTGTGCAAGATACAGTAATTTCACACTTTGGGATTCAGAATTACTACAAAAGAGCTGTGTATAGTGGTATAGTGGAAAAACCAAAGTGTTATGATTGCAGTGACAGAAAGATGTTGTAATTTGTTCTTGCCTCTGATTATTGTACTCTCCATCTTTAACTTCTGATAAAATTATGTTACTACATAACAAGACTTGATCTGCTGTACGTATTGTGGGCTAGTTACAATTCAGTTTGTCTTATTCACATGTTTTGTACAGATACAGTTTTTTATTGTCATATGTGGCATCTTGCCTCGGTTTAAAACATAATTGAAATGGTACTGACTTGCATGAAAAATTAACACTGAGAAAGAAATTGTTCATTTGAAATTTTGAAGAGAGAGGTGTGTACTAGTAGACAAAGTAAAGACAGCAGGAAGTGGGACATCTAACATGGGAAACTTGGCACTCTGTTTAAGATCCTACATTACCATACGAATAACAGGCATGAGTGAGTCACTGCTTCATTGTTTTTTTATTATTTTGCAGAAATTTTTGTAAGAAAACCATGTAAATGAAGAAGCTTTGATGGGTACATCTTAAGAAATGCTGAAGCATTTTGCAACCAAGTATCCATGGTTTTATAAGCCATCCAGTGCGCATAAAGTTATATGATGTTGGTCACAGATAAAGATTTAATACGTTGGTTACAGCCATTCATCTGAGGATTCTCAGGAGGCACAACATAAAAACTAAAATGTTGTCAAAAAAAACCACATGTGAAAATTCTCACAACAGCCTACCAAAATAGACCTGCCTGACTGACTCCTGGTTATATCTGATCCCTTCATTAGCAGTATGATACCTGTTCCACATGTCTGAATCATTGCTGTCAGATGTTACTGAATTAGTCTCCTCTGGACAGTGATGAGTCATAGGTTAAGTAAAACTAGCACCTGCTCATGGTTAAAGTGATGCTTGTTGACAAGTATTACAGTTTTTCTTTTTATTTGGGGCATTGCTTAGCTGATAGTAACAAAAAGCTTGTATATAGAATGTGAAATATTAATAACCAAATAATGACAGCTTCATTTCTAGGCATGCTAGAAAAAATCTGCAATTACTGAGGTAGAGTCAAAACATAAAGTGATACTATTACTAATTTCTTGTAGAAGAATCAGTGACAAATGCAAATTGCATCATTTCTCAGTGTAATCACCCCTTTTTTCAAAGCATATTGTGTAGCAGTTCGCAAGCTTTTTGGTACCGTCTGCAAAGGAATTTTTCAATTGCGATCGAAGCCCTGTATGCACCACGTCCTTTGTCATCATTGGCCAGACTTTTGTCCATGCAAGGCTCCATGTAGTAGTTCAAACACATGATAATCCATTGGTGCTAGATCTCCCCACCAATAGGTGGAGAGAAAAAATTCCAGCTGCCTGATAGCTTCAGCAGTAGTTGCCACAGAATACGAACACATGTTATCATGGTGCAAACAAACCACCTTGGACAGCAAACCCATTGTGCCAGCATTTTATAAATTTCAGATGTTTTAATGCCTTCTGTCCACATAAATGGTTTCACATCTCTCTATTTACAAGGGTGAAATTCGAAAGTGGTGCCACCATCTTTAAAGACAGTTTACAAACAACATGGTATTAACTACACCTAACACTGACTCATCATGACAGAGCCTAGTTTATAGTCATTCAGAGAACCATCGGGTTTTATAGTGTGTTTATTGTGGCACCTCTACAGACAAAGTCACTTTACTTTTAAATTCACCTTCCTAGTTGCAGCATTGTGTAGACTAGGCTCCTGTTTGGTGAATGTCCTGTGTATTGTAATCAACAGCTGCAAAAAAAAAAGTCATTCCAAAATCCACATCTTCTTAATGTTATACTGTATCTACAAATGCCTGTGAAGTTCAGGAGACAGATGCATATTCTTATCATGACCATAGTGAGTAGAATATTTGGTTTTCATGACAGTTTGAATGATACTTAAGTAACATCTTTTGCTTGTAAGTGATCTGTTTGGAGACACAATATGGAGTGATGAAATGAAATATAATCATACCTCCCCCCACTTGTATCAGTAGGTAGCTGTGCACGAAATTAAATATAACACGACGTTACAATTATCTACTTGAAATGCAGGTCTTGTTTAGCCTGCAGGATTGTGTGTTTGTCTGTGCTAAGAGATTTTTCTCCATATTACTTTACTAGACTATGATTGGTCATCTGGAAAGTATTCAACGTGGACTGAGTCTACATGGCGGGAATTCACAGTCAGGATGTTTCTTAGACCGTCAAGGAGTCATGAGATTCTTACCCTCTCACTTGGACTTGTGGTACTCTTGATGTCATTTCTGATTGTCTACTTAGCAAATTCGCGGTCACACATCCTGTTTGGAAATAGGTAAGTGTAAAATAATATGTGTAGTGCTGGATTTAAAACATAACATACATTGTCACAGTCAAAATAGATTTTCAGTCAACCCAGAAGGATCTGAAGAAAGTTTGTGTCCTGTAACATTATTGGAGGCTTTTAAATACACATCTAAGATGACCCCACAAAAGATGTCCAAAAAATTTAGTGCCAGATTTTCCCATATCAGAACATACACATCGCCAATTTAATCATTTTCTACCTTAGAAACCTGTGTAATTTATGACCCAATTTTTCACAATACATTTTCTCATCAAAATTTTGAACATTCTCCTCAAATTCTTTCCCATTAAATTTGTTCCATAATACAATTATAAAATTGTGCTTTCAACTCCTAAAGTTAAATCTCCAAGGTAATTACCACTCATATGCATTTTGCACAGCGTGACATTCGTAGCTTGTGATTTGTCCTGCAGGTCAGTGAGCGGACGATGCTTTTGAAGCCTGTTAGTATTACCATTTTTATGTCAATGTTATTAACTAGTAAGGGCATTGAGGTACAGAACATTGTAAATGCATTTTAACAAAACTTGAAATATGAAAGAAGGCAACATCTGACATGTGGCCACTCTGCTTGGTTTTTTAGCACAGTGAATTTGAAATGTGTAAGTGTATCATGCTGCACGTTACAAATATACAAATTTCAGTGCCAGGGGGATCATTACTGTGCAAGTGGCCAGGATTGTAACTGTGTAAAAAAATGGCACACAACATAAACTGCAATTCAATTCTAGGTTGAAGAAATGCAACAGTATACAGATATGTATTTACTGCTAAATTACTCTACATGTTTCGGACATCCATCGTGCCCATCATCAGGAGTACATAAATCTGTAGTTGCAGCCTCTGGTACAGATCATACTATCTGGGGAGCAAGCTTCTTCAAACATGACCAAATAAGGACTCCTTATTTGGTCACGTTTGAAGAAGTTTGCTTCCCAGATATTATGATCTGTACCAGAGGCTGCAACTACAGATTTATGTACTCCTGATGATGGGCACGATGGATACCCGAAACATGTATAGTAATTTAGCAGTAAATAAATATCTGCATACTTTTCCATCTTGTTGGATTTCTTCAACCTAGAATTACAATGCACGGAACTACAAATATGCAATTCAGTGTCAACTTGAAATAACAAGATGGTACTCACACTTTGTAAGTGAATAGCTGAGCCAAAAAAAGATTAAAACAGCCAAATGTGGTAAGGTATGATCAGTACTTGTGGAATGGTTGTAGGTAAAATGGGCACTTCATCTACCAGTAGTGTTTGAAAAAAATAGTTTGGACCTGTATCCAAAAAATGTATCAAAATCACTGAAGTATGTAAGACTTAAACTGCAGTTTGATGGTGAAAATGAATCGTTCAGTGCGGAATTTATTTGGAGTAGAATGCTACTAAGTGAATGTCAGTTTCAGTACAGAATTACAGAAGATTAACATGTTTTTTTTTTTTTCAGACATACTCTTGAAGACACTTTCTTAATTATTAAGCCATATTTGTTGAGTATTTCAAAAGCATCATAACCCTTTTAAATTATTAAGAATATCAGAAGAACATAAATACTGTGCATGTAAAAGTGTATAATGCTGTTACAGTATACCATTATACTTTATTTAAGGCAGGTAACGCGAATAACGTACAGTAAACTACTCAGTCTTCAGTTTGGAAAATCGTAGCATACCGGTAGGGCACGCAGAATTTTTTATGATGAAAAACGGGTGCACGTGTACAAAATGTAACACAGAACTACATAAAAAAAATATATAGTGATATAAGTCAAATTGTTCAACTGTTTTGTTTTTACAAATTGTGTTTATTATCTTTTTCCATCATGGGATGGATTTTGTTTGCATTAATCTGGTATTTTCTTTACTGTGGTATTCATCAAAGTGAAACATTACTACATAAAGATATGTTTAGTAAACTGGTGAGACCCAGAAGAAAAATCTGTTTTACAGAAATTTGATTATTATTATCATCATCATCAACTCCTTTATGCAGGGTATTTATACTTATATTCCTGTAACAAACTATGTCCCTAGGGAATACAGTGTTGCAGCTGTTCTGTTGTTACTATTCATGGTGCTTAGATCGTTAGTTTCTGTGTTGAGTCTATTGTATTTTTACGTTAGTACTTTCCAAAGTATGTTTGCAGTGCCCAATATGGCTGTTTTCTGTAGTTCCTTGACTTCATATTTCCCTGGTATGTTGCTCACATATTTTCTAAATGACTTTGAAATAGTCCCAGTCTCCCCTTTGTTTTTACATTCCACATGCGCTGTATTTCTGTTGTAAGGTCTTTATATTTTTTATTATTATTATCATCATCATCAAAATGAGATTTCCCTGTATATGGATGTCGCACTCTCTTTATAACGTACCAGATTTATCACTCTTAATTCCATTATTGTTTTCATTTCTATACACACTCCAATTTCAGATCAGTGGTTTGAAAATATCTTCACTTCCTGCTTTTGCATTTTAATCTCATGACAGAATTTGTCATTTGGTGTATAGGGAACTGATAGCATTTCTTACACATATTCATTCATTTATTCTTTAAAAATATCACTTATTAAATGATCTTATTTTATAGTTTATGGCAGTTTACATTGACAGCATTTTACTGCACTTTTGTAATACTGTAAATGTTCAAGTGATAACTTGCATTACTATTTACATTTGTAGTCCACAGGTTATGGGATGGATGACAAAGGTTTGAATTCCTGGGAGGGGCATATCCACGAAAGCTGTGGAGTCCACTTACTCTTATATCCAATAGGTATCAGGGGCTTTGCCAAGGGGTAAAGTGGATGGGCATTAAAACTGATCTTGGAATTTCTTGTAGTACTGTGGTTAGTGTGGGGACCGCGGTAGCGCAATGGTTAAGGTGCTGTGCTACAAATCGGAAGGTCACTGGTTCGATCCCAGCTGGTGTCAGTGGATTTTCATTGACATAAAATCCTTCCGATCACACTATGGCCCTGGGGTCAACTCAGCCTCTAACAGAAATGAGTACCAGGCGCTTTTCCTGGGGGTAGAGGCGGCCGGTGCGTAAGACTGACAACCTTACCACCATCCTGTGCCGTTGTCATGAAATCTAGGAACCTTAACTTCCAGGAACCCTCTGGGCCACCCCAGGCCTGTAACAGGACTGCTTTACCTTTTACTATGGTTAGTGTGTGGAATACACATCCATTCTCACATATCTTTATGGCATGATGCTCAAATAAGTGTGTAGGATGAGTATAGCTACCTGTTAGTTCAATGTTCATTCAGAAGTGCATTGTGAAAACTGTTGAAGGCAAGAGTACATTAAAAACAGAAGTTATGAGTCCTGGCCTAAGGGGAACAGAAGGGCAATATAGAAGGTAATAGAAACTAGCAAAAAGTATGTTAAACATATATGATCTTCATTTAGAAATGATTAGAAATTCAAATAATGCATATTTGCGTATGGTGAATTTAAAATGTTGTTAAAATAGCAGTGAAAAATAACTTTTCAAATGTGAATAATGTCACAATCATAAAATTAACATTTACTAACCATTATTTTCAGTTTGCTAGGGCTGGGTTAATGTTTGAGATTTGACCTGTATGTACAATATATTTGCCAGTACTGTACTGCAATTTGAACCCATATCAAAGTTTATATTATACTGCATTGCTTTTTTGCAGGTTAGTGACAAGTAGTTGCTAGGGACACGACGCAAATCAAATATCCTTAACCACACTTCACAGTGGTGATGAGTCCTCTGTCACCCAGCTGTGAGCAGTCCTGACTGCATGTATCATATGTAATAGTGGGAAATATGAAAGGAGAGGAAGAAAAAGAAGAGGATACTTGATTTGCGACCTCGGATACAAGTCATAATGACGAAGGGCCTGATTGAACACAGTATTGACTTGATCTCAAGCCATTCCTTGCAATGAACGAAATATTTATTTTGCATGTTTAATTTTTCCCAAAATTTTTTACGGCGGTGCTTCAAGCAGAGCAATGTAAAAATAGTGAACTGTCAATACAGACTTGTATAATGTGGAACTTACAACACAAAAAAATACAAAAATTCCTGCCAAAAAATGTATATAAGGTCAGTACGAGTATACAGTAAACCAAGCTGCCGAGTTGGATCTCTTAATGTGTGTTGTTAGATGCTGGTAAGGATTATGAATATTGATCCTGAATTGTGAGTTTTGTGGTTAAAGTAACATGAGGATCTGTACATTATCCAGATCCATCTCAGTGTAGAATGGTGTCAGAAGTGGATTCTTTACATATTTGTTGATGTGAAAATTTTAATTTTTTGATCATGTCTCCTTTTTGATTTTGATTACAAATACACACCAGTATTTGTAGTAAAGTATTTGCAGGCACCATGTTTGGCTGGCAAAACAAGGACAGCCCTGTTTCTTAGGGCTTATGATGTTACATGGTTTTAGAGATAAGTGGCCTTTAAATTGCATCATGTTCTTGTGTGTTTTCTGGTATTAATATACCTATACTGTAGTTGTTACTTATCAGCCTTACCAGAGGCTGTAACTTGTATATCTTGTCCATGTAACCTGGCATATATTGTCATTAATATAGGCATTATACAGAATTTGCTTACACATTTCTGTCTTCAAAGTTGTGGGTTCAGTTGACATTATCTGTATCATTACTTCAGTAGTGACATATGAGGTAAACAGTTGCAGCCGTACGGGAACTGGAGACCGAAAAATTCATCAGTTCCTTGTTCCATAATTGGTTGGACACATATTTCATGTTGTTTTATGTACAGATTACTTTGAAAATGAGATTTCCAGCACATTTTTCAGTGGCTATTTTATACAAGAATCTTTTTCTCTTTTATTACATAAAATATGATAACAGTTTTTACATACAGCTCTCTTAAAAATTAGTACAGGTTGCACAATGTCTTCATCATTATCCTCAAAATCTTGACTATATGGATGAACTTCCATGTAATAATTAGACAACTGCTGTTCTGGGTGTAGTGGACCATATTCATGAGATGTGTCATTGCTTTCCTCCAGTGACATATCATTTGATGGATGGAAAATCTTTTAGTGTCGCTGCTGCATCATTCACTGGTATTTTTCATGCCACGTTATTAGAGTGAAAACAGGTAAATCATGAGAAGCCTCAGACCATATTTAGGAATTAAATATTTGCACCTAGGATCACAAGGTTTGCAGGTTTTTGCATTATATACCAACACATTAAGTTATTCCCTCATCTTCCTTACACCTATATCAGTCCCTGAAATGCACATTGTGTGGATGGTACGTGCATTATGTCTTTCCTCGGTCCTTAATACCTTGAAATGCACCATGGCAACTTTCCTATCCTTGTCCTTGCAAGTTTTGCAAACAGCCCTCCCTGAATTTCTTAGATCTGAAAAGAGAGTAAGGAATAGAATGTCCACCCAGGTGAAGAAATTGTGCAAGGTTTCTGAAGCAGGGTAAACATTCTGTTCCATAATTTTCATAACTAGTTAACTGGGCCTGCATCTTGAAAGAATGCTGGTAACATACCATTGTGTGTTACGAGTACTGGTAGTCTTTGTTGTGCATCCTAGTTATGTTCCTGGAAAAGTGGGCATACATCATAAAGGTGTAAATCAGAAGTGATATTCCTATATGAAATAATGGAATAGGCAGGGTTTAGGGGCAATCATACTAATGGCAGCCCCTTCCTATACATTGTGTGTGTACACATATAATTATCATATCAATATTGCTACCTTTTTATTTTATTTTATTTTATTTTATTTTTGGTTGGGGGTGCATGACAGCCCCCCAGTGGGCCAGGGCCTCCTCATTCACAAGGTTTCTAGATCACACACAACACACCACAGTCAGTAGGACTCCTCTGGACAAGTGATAAGCTCATCATAAAGACCTCTACCTGATAACACAAAACCCTCACAACAAACATTCATGCCTCCCATGTGATTCGAACCCACAATCTCAGAAGTGGGCGCAGACCTACGACTTAGACCGCGGGGCCCTCGAGACTGGCGTTACTGATATTAATGTAGAAATAAATGTAGAATGAACTATTAATTTCTAGCCTATTTAAAATGGAAAGGCATTGTAAACAACTTTTGTACACTTTCTGTTAAATGCTGGAAGAGACAGCTTGAGGAAGCTGATGGTGGTATCTGTGTAAGAAATGGTAGGGGAGTGTCAGCTGAGTCAATTTTTTTTTTGTGGGGGGTGGGGGGACAGTATGTCTGTTATGATTTGCAGGATGGGAGTTCCTGACTCAGCACTTTAATTTTTGTCAGCATCATCACAAATTGTACATAATAGTGCTGTTCACAGATACTATCAATCCCTTCACCTTTGCAAGCCACTTTATTACATTTAATCTCTTCAGTACACATTACCTTTCGCTGTTTTTGTTGGAGTTGCACTATAGGATGTAGCCATATGTTTGTCACTCATTTAATAAGAAGTACCAGTCAACCGAACTTATAGGGGACCCTTTTTTAATGATTACCTAGTTGGAGATTAGTAGCTTATCATGGATGGTATATGTTCCATATCATCTTTATCACAGGTATTCTAACTGCCATGAATGATAAAATTCACTCTCACAGACTACTACTCAGTCACTTTGTTACCACCACTAAGATTCTTGCTGCAAGTTACATTAGGGTTTAATTTGTGCCAATTTAATATATACAGGTTTTATGATGATTACACTCAGCATTGTATTATTTGTCATTGTCTCAGTTTTTTATTCCTGGACTGGGTGTGTCATTATGGCATTTGTAGGTTGGTATACATGTCTGCCTTAATAGTAGAGCTGCTCCAGGACAGATAAAGGACTGTTAAATAAAGACAAAAACCACACAATGTCAATCAGAACTGAAGGTGAGTGTACAGTGACTGACAGTTTACGTTGAGTGCATGCCTTGCGAAAGGGTGTTCGACAGAGAATGAGAGGTCAGAAATTAAGGAGTGATGTAAATTTGGTAATGGGCCTTAGAGCAAAAAATGTATAAAACAAGTGGGTGTAAAACAAGGGCTACTTGTATACGCAATGAAATGGTATCTCGAGTCTTAAAAATTGACGATCAACGCATATGTTGAGCAAATTATTCAAGTATTTCCATATTCGTTCGTAACTACAGACTATTTTCCAGTCATTAATAAGAAGAATTATGTGTGAGCCTTTGGTTCATGGTATATTTCTACATGTGATGTAAATTGTTTTAATTTCTCCTTTAACATGGAATGCAAGGTTTCACTGAGCTTTGAATACACAAATTTCTGCCTAATTATTTATCTCAAAATTTTTCCAACAACATGCACATACAATTTTAAAATTCTTATAAAATCAACTACATTCCAACATATTTTGGTGGTGGCCACCACCACCATCATCAGAGAAGATCCCACCTCCACAAGCCAGTACACCACTATTGCAAACTATCTTATCATGCACACAGAGTCAGATCTACTCTGCGTCCCCCGTCAACACAGAACATGATGAGCACAGATGTGCAGCACCCATTAAGCCGTCACAGGCCATAGAAATCCAGGATGTCAAAGTTGGCACTTGCACAGTATGTGGCAGTATGGCAACCATACAGTTATACTTGCAGTTATATAACACCCAAAGTCAGGATTAGTCCTGCAGAAAAGTTTCAATTAACCGTGCTTGAAAACCTGAACAGACAACTTATTCAAGTGTGTGATCATTATAGTTAGACATTATATCAGTGTGTGTGTGTGTGTGTGTAAATATAACACCAACCACATATGTCCTGGTGTGGTTGGTTGTATTGCCAAGTCTGAAGGTCCCATTAGGTAGTGCATATGCCTGTGCTGGACAATAGAGTGCATCAACCTCTTACATGTTTTGTCTCTCTACAAGTTGCAGGTTCATCTGGTAGTATTTTTCCCAACTATCAAGTCTTATACTTTTCTCACAAGGTTTTAGAAAGTCCTTGGTAGAGTTTATAGGCCCATACTCATGCCAGTTATTCAAAATAAGCATAACATATGCTAATTTAGGTTTGTTAGTTGTAATATATCTGACATTCTTTGAAGCGAGCTCTTAGCTGCTTGTCTCTCCCACATACAGCTTGTTGCAGGTGTGGCAAATTAATTTATAAACTCCTGAATTTTTGTATTTGTCCTGATGTTTCTTGGTCAGTAATCTAAAAACTGTATTGTTGTCTCTGAATGCTGTCTGCAAGTATAATTATATAGTTGCCTTATGCTAAATGTTCTGCAAGTGTCAGTTTCAACATCCTGGATCTCTGCAGTCCACAACGGCTTCAAGGGTGCTGCGTATCTGTGCTCGTGATGTTCTTTGTTGTTGGGGGACGTGACGTGGATTTGACTGTTTCCATGGGATAAGATAGTTCACAATAGTGGTGTTTTGGTTTGAGTAGGTAGTCCTTCCGTGGTGATGGTGGTGGTGGCCGTCACTGAAACGTGTTGGAATGTAATTTGATTTTGTGGAATTTTAAAATCTTATATACGAATTGTTGGAACAACTTTTAGATACATAATTTGAAATTTTTGTCTGTTTACACAGTCACTGTTGTATGTAAATTCCGTAGTGCAGATTTATTATACTAGCTAACTAATATTACTCCTTCAGTTCTTCACATTTTTTTAATAATGTACATAAATGACTAAAATTAAAACAGTTTTTTGTATGGTTATTGATCAGGTTATAGTGGGATTTAAACATGCTTTTTTTTATGCCCATTGTTATATGTGGAACAGCTTAAAAAATATGTTGACATATGTGACAATGTGAGAAAGTCAGTGGCCTTATAGGGAGAACTGAAACTGTCATTGGTCAGCATATTTACAACTAATTGCAGATATATCATCAATTAATTACAGCTCAGTGATGGGACTAGGAGGAGTCTGTGTGAACTGTGGAATGAGTCTTGAGGTGTACTTCCTTGTGATACTATAATATACATCTAATTCTTGATATATGAATGCTTAGTTTATAAAAGCTTGCTTTAATGTACTTGACTTTCATGTTCTTGATTTCTGTAGCAATTTTTGCCAGAGGAAAATGTGCACCACTTCACTGAGTCATGTAGTGTAGTTGTATGCGTGTATTACTTGGCAGCATTTTTGAAAGGTGGTCTATACTGGATTTGCTGTCATAACTTTGATGTATTGTGTTTTTCCTCACACATTGTGAGTTTTGTGTTCTCAGGCCAATCTGATTACACCAAAATACAAAGGTAAAATGTTGCAATAAAACTTAAGAGCTGTCAGCCACATCAGGTGGTTGAAAGGCAAATAAACCAATGTTTCAAGTACCGTCTCTGTCCTCATCATCAAAGGACTAAATCATTTCACTGATGACAACAGGAGAATAGTTTTCAAAACAGTGGTCTACTGGCCTTTCAGTCACCTGACAAAGCTTGTAGTCTGAGAGGGTTTTATTGCATGAAACCATCAGATTATATAGGTAAATTATTATCTGTATGCTTTTCAGTATCTCATTAACACAAGGGGACATGGAGATGAGGCTCTTAGCATTGGCACTAGATGAGCAGCCTTCTTTTAACACATTTACTGCCAAAATTATTGTCATATTTAATGGAGAGGCTTTAGTACTGTCATGTAAGTCATTTCAACACAGCTGTCCTTTATAACTTGAATTTCATCACATATGTTTGCCAATAAATATACTTTGCTTGTGAAGTCCCGTATCGATTATTATGTACTCCCAACTTACTTACTTACTTACTCCATGGAACAGGGTCCTTCTTGAGAAGCTAACCAGTTCATATCTAGTCAAAAAATTCCCCACATTTTATGGAACCCAGTGTTTTTTCTTCCTTTATTTTCCTTACCTTTGTTCTTACATTTATTATGCACGTGTTTAGTCTACAAAATAGGAAGGCAGTTCAGGGGGGAGATGTGGTACTTCTGTGAAGTCATGTCCAATCATCTCAGGTGTACAGTATTGTCTTAAGCTTTAGGTTCCTGTGACTGTGCATCGTTAGCAAATTGTGAAGAGAAAGAGAAAACCAACAAGATGCGACAATCAGATGTTTATTATCAACACTTTCTCAACATGTTTTGGGCATCATTATGCCCATCTTCAGGAGAACAAAGACCGTGTGTTACTGCATGCGGTGTGCTGCACTGGTTCTGCTGGATGTGGTTGGTAGCGGTTGTGGGGCGCTGCGTTGTAGGGTGCGAGCACTGTGAAGGTTACTGATCGACTAGCTAGTCGAAGTGGTTTTCTAGTATTCTTCCTCAGTTTTTTTGGGTGTCTGGGGGAACAGGAACAAGAACTCCCAGACACCAATAGAACATTTCCAAACAATTTGGCATTTGTTCCACAAGCATGAAACTTTTTGGGTGAGAATTTGCTTTTTTGACAGGACATGTGGAGGAGCATGGGTTTCAGAAATATAGAACTGGATAAATTGCTGGTTGGTGTGGTGGTGATGTGATGACACTTCAATGACTACTGCTTCTGAAATACTTTGCTGTTAATAATATTGCTTGACTCTGTGGATCTCCACATACACTTCCCCATATGCCCTCATGACATGCATAGGGACCATGTTTACTCTTGGCTGAAAGTAATGGTAAAATACATTCATATTATAGTAAGTAAACACATTGTGTTAATACACTTTAAAATATGCATATAATATTTAAAATACAGTGTGAATCGCAAGGGATGGAACAACGATGGTAACAAAATGGGTGCTGTGCTGTGCATACAGGTAGCCAGTCACAGTCCAGGAGTGTCAAGTCATTGGGTGGTGGAAACAAGAGTAAAACTCCATCTCATGGATGTGCTGGAGATAAAACAGCACTTCTGGCAGCCCCACTACATGGAGAGTACTCCTTTCTTCCCAATACTTTGTTACTGAAGCAGGTCGTTTGAAGACCATCAAGGTGTCACTCAGTTGTGGCGCTTGGACATTTATGTGCAATATAGAAAGGCAGTTGACACGTGTGAACCAGGTGAGGTGTCTTTATACTGTTGACAAAGAGTTTGAAATTGAAATTCTTTCTGTGGCTTGTGTTTACATTATTTTGTGATACTTAATGTCATAGGAAGGAAGGCAGATGGTACTGGTGTGCAGTGTCACAGGCAGTGGACACTTCCAAGGATATGCACATCATACTGGACTCAGGCCAGTTTGCCAGACAGGCACAGCAGACCAGTGCTGTGATATGAGTGGCCCTAACCTCAGTACACCACTCCCTAATGAGTGGATTAAGCAAGCCAACATCACCTGTCAGGCAACTTGTCATTTATTTAATCCATACAATGAAAACAGGCCAGTTCAGACAAGTCATGGTGGACAGGTAATATTAACTTAAAATGTAATTAATTTGTTGCCTCTTTCATCTCATGTTTAAAGAGAATTATGCCATCATTCAGAGAGAATTCATTATTGTTCCTAGTGTTTGGGCTTACCTTAGTCATAGTCATGTACGAAGTATTGCTGTTAAGTTATTGAAAATATTCCTTTATACGTACAGTTCGTGAAAGGGGTCACCAGGTCACCATCTTCAGGATATTCCCCCTGAGCAGCTGTACACATAGCACAGTGATGCTGGGACTGTCAGAAACATTTATAGTACTCCCCATTTGGAATACCATTCAGCAATGCTGTCACACTTTTGTCAAGACATTTGATACCCTCAAATCTTTATCCCTTCAAAGTGCACTTTAGTGCTGGAAAGCCGGAAGTCATTGGAAGCCAGCTGTGGTCAATAACGGGGGTGATCCAGAATTAATTGTCCAATGTGATGTGGCAGGAGACCAAAATTTAATTGGGAGATACATAATTAGGGCCATTCAATGGACATCATTTGTAGCTAGTTGATCTGTGCACTGTCGCGTCTATAATTGATGGCTATTGTCGGTAGCGTTTCCTGCCTACCGTGGCTGTTTCCAGCATAAAATGGGGGCATAATATGTGATTTATGACTCTGTTATTGAAATCATGAGAAATGGGGAAGTTGTGTATTGTGCACAAGTACCTTGAAATATATTTCAGGTTTGTGTGGCCGATAGCGAATTTAATCTGTGATCACGGAGTGGTAATCCGTGACTAGGACGGACCACATGTTGATGTGCCACCAACTTCATTAAAGAATTGAATGTGACTGCGAGTATAAGAATCGAGACTGTTCGGTAGTGTGTGTGGATGTGTATGTGTGTGTAAAATAATAGTAATATGTGTGGAAAGAACCACGCTTATCACATTTACAGGTAGGAAAAGAGGTATAAACGCAGGAACCGGGGTCAAAAATGTAGCAGGCTAACACAAGTGTCGCTGTGGTCGTTGCGAGATGTAATCAATGGTTGCGAATACGATTAGATGGCTTCAACAGACGTGAGGTATTATTCAGTTGTCCGTAATTAAAGACACTTCGTTTGGTATTCACTGGCGTGTATTAGTTCAGTGCTTTGTTTAGCGCTTCAGTATGGTGCAATAAAGTTAGCCAAATTCGTATTTTGGTTGAACTTCTGTAGGTGGGCTTGGTATTCAGGAGGTTAAGTTGTATTAGTGCTGTAGGTTTCTCGAGGTTATGTGAGTGCGGTAGTTAGGGTTATAATATGGTACAGCACATCCCATTTCATGTCTCTCACAATTTCGAATTTATAGTGTTTACAAAATTCAGCCAACCGTCGTATGGTACAGCAGTGAAATGTATGGTCATTATCACTGGCACAGATGCAGTGAACCAGGTCGCCTGTTTGTATTTTGTACTGGGGGTCCTCATTGTGTGACTTGCTTCATTTAACCCTATTGGCACCTAGAATTTTGAGGTGGCTGCTATATATTTTAAAAAAAATTGTCGGCCACAGGTCATAATTACAAATAATTAAATGTAATGCATTTTGCATTATGCATATTCCCCACTTAGACCACTTGTTATAAAACATTGTTATTGCCATATTCCTACAGATACAAGAGATACATTTCATTGATCCATAAAAGCACCTATAAGCGGCACTGGATATGAAACTTGTCATTGATTGTCCTAACTAAATAACTCTATCCAGCATTTCCATATTCCATGTTTTCCTTCTGTTCTGAAAAGTGTCATGTTCATACAATTACATGTAATACTTCAGTCCAGTAGGTACTGTGGCTCTTTATCCAAGGTAAAGTAGCTGCAGCATTAATGTGGGAAAGCCTTTCTGAACTTTTTGAAGAGTGTGAATTTTCACTGAACTGTCAACCTCTGTACTGGCATTTTTCTCTTACATTGACTTAATTCAAGGCACATATTGTAATTGTATGTGTATTTGTGTTGAATATAACAGTCATAGATGTTACTTTCATTGTTCAGACAGAATAAATCAACATAATTTGTGTCTGATTGACAGCAACTATACTGACAGAATTGAAAGAACTCACAAAGAACAGTGACATTTTCTTTGAAGTATGAATTTCATTGTTTCAGATACTGGAAAGAATGCTGCCTGTTATCTTTGCTTTTCTACGTACATATGCTCCATATGTGACACTGCCTGTTGCTGCAGTGGTTGGGATCATTGGGTACAATCTGGAGGGCTTCATCTCTGACAAATATACACCATATCAAAAGAGTGTAGAAGAAAAAAGGGAAGACAGATTAGTGGAAGACTACTTAACTAAAGATACAACAAATGTGGACAGTTTGAAGGAGAGGAAGTTCGTACCTCGTTCAGTATTTGAGAAAAATGTTTCACCATCTCTGAGTAGTAATGAAACAAAATAATAGTAGGCTTGCATAGATTCTGAATTTTGTAGGTGCTGTAGTTGTACATAGTTTATGCTTATTTGTAGATATATTAGTAATTTATAAAAGCATGTTTTTATGCTATCAGATGTTGTTTCTGGGTGGGCAGTGTCATAAAATTTTCATAAAACGTGTTTCACCATTCTGTCTAATACACCAGATTCTTTATTTCACTTCCTGTTATAATGCTCAAAGTACACGATAATTAAATGACAATAATTTTGAAAAACAAATATCATAAATTGATGCCATTATCCGTAGTAATACAAGGTGCTGGTGTGTCACATTTTTGTACAGAGACTACTGAAATGTGTATTGACATGAGAATTGAATAATTTGAAATTGATATGACAAATTTGCTCAGGTGTTTGGTTATCAATGACAGTTGCTGAATTTAGGAACCTTTGAAATAATCCATCAGTGACTGCAAGAAACAGTGACCTTGTAGCCCCCGCCATGATGCAGCATTTGTTGTTAAAGCCTTGGAGATATCAGTAAAATAGCGGCTTCAGTTTGCATATCAATGAAAAAGTGTTTGATGATAGAGAATAGCATCATGTATCGAGCAACACAAAGCAGTTCTTGTTTATGCAACCAGCAGCTGTACCCCCTACTGCCTACAGACTCTCCTGAAACCACAGCTCGGGTTTGCTGAAAAGTGCCTATCGTGAGTGCTTGTTAAACAGACAGGAACAAAGTAAGAATTACATTTACGTACTTCTGTTCACAGATCATGCACCTTTTTCAAGAAGTGGAATTAAAAACACAAAATGTCCATAATTGCATGGATGAAAATCTTCATGCTAACAAAATTCATTATTTCTAGCATCAGTTTTCCCCCAAATGTGTGTATGGATGAGGCCCCTAGGTGACTATTTAAATGGTCCACATAAGTTACCTCACCAGCTCACTACTGTGCCATATTATGACTGCCTTTGGGAACAGCTGCCATTACTATTGGCAGAGGTACCAGGTGGGTAATACTGCATATGATGAAATACATGTCCATTACAGTAAGGTAGTTCCTGATCACTTGTTTACGATCGGCCTTGAGTGACTGTTGGGTTGAAGCAGACCTGTATGATGGCCACCAAGACCTCTTAGATATTAAACCATTGGAACATTATTTGTGGAAACACCAATATGTTACAGACTGTGAACGAAGTTTCTGTATGTGAGAGAATTGGTACCAGCATATACTGCATCATGCTGACAGCATGCTATGCAATTACAAAGCTTGATATTAAATGCAGAGCACACTCTGTCTTAAGCTAAGCTCTACTGTGTATTGCATGCAGTAGCTCTTGGCCCAGACATTTACTGTGATTTATTTTCTCAAATTGGGAAGGTAGTTATCCTTTGTTAAGGTAATTCACATAATTAACATTGGGTCAGAAATGAAATTTTATTTATTGCTGCTATAAGAAGAAGCAAGCTTTGTTGTATCAAAAGTTGAATTGTTGTTTCGGTTTTCTCTGGAACAAAATGTTCTGAAAAGAAAGTCAAAGTTTGCTGTCTTCTGGGGTGTGATACCATATAGTCTGGTAGAAATTTACCAAACTACAATTACTTGCTTACTTACTCCATGGAGCTGAGTCCTTCTTGAGAAGCTAACAGGTTTTCAGTTAAGCAAGAAATTTCTGGAATTTTGTGGAACCCAAAGGTTCATTACCACAGTCACAAGTGCCCACCACCTATCCCTATCCCAAGCCAGCTCGATCCAGTCCATGCCCTCACATCCCACTTCATGAAGATCCAACTTAATATTATCCTATCTATGCCTGGGTCTCCCAAGTGGTCTCTTTCCCTCAGGTTTCCCCACCAAAACCCTGTAGAAACCCCTCCCCTCCCCCATACATGGTACATGCCCCACACATCCCATTCTTCTCAGTTCTATCACCTGAACAACATTGGGTGAGGAGTACAGATCATTAAGCTCCTCATGATGTAGTTTTCTCCACACCCCTGTCACCTCGACCCTCTTAGGTCCAAATATTCTCCTCAACACCCCATTTTCAAACACCCTCAGCCTACATTCTTCCCTCAACATCAGCAACTAAGTTTCACACCCATACAAAACAACAGAAATTATAGTTCTGTATATCGTAATCTTTAAATTTTTGGATAGCAAACTGGAAGACAAAAGATTTTGCACCGAATGATAATAAGCATTCCCTGACTTCAATCCGTTCTTAATTTCTTCCTGAATAGAATTTTGAATCATTAAGGTTGTTCCCATATATTTGAACTGTTCCACTCATTCAAAGTAACTCATCAGTCTTTATATTATGACTTCATCCTGCATTCTGATCTCAAGATATGGCCATGTACTTAGTTTTATCAGCATTCATTTCTAGTCCATCTCTTGACTAGCAACTACTAAGACTTCTGTGTTTTTTTTTAATAGTATGTACACTTCCACCCAACATCAACATCATCAGCATAAACTAGAAGCTGATGTGCACCATTTAATTTCAAATAGTCTTTGAATGTTATATTTCGTGTCAATGAAATTGCCAGCACTTATTGTCATTATGTTTATGTATAATGACTGATAGTTTGTCCCAACTTTTTTCCTTCCTAAACCCTTGCCCCAAGTGGAAAATCACAGAATGATACAGAAAATATATGTATAATGTAACCCTGAGTTGCAATGAGGTCTTTGCCATGCAGATTCCTCTCGGTTGGTAGTACCATTTAACCCACTGGGTCACATGTTGCATTGTTCATAATTGTATGCAGAATGTTATTACTGTTACTAGGGTCTGTAATTATGAATCTTTGAAAAAAATAATATAGTATTTATGTGCTGATAATTGTGCATGTTGAATTTGGCAGTCATGCATAACCTCAAATATTTGCACTGTTGAAATATTTTGTAATTGCTGACTTACAAACAATATTGCATACACAATTTGTTGGTATGTTAATAATCTCCTACAATTAATATCTAAATTTAAAATATTACAGTTGGGCATTTTCTTGTTCCTTTATTATGCATAATGTAAGTCATATGAAACGATTTAATAACTACATAGGAATGTTATGTAACATGAATAGTACCTTACTGGATTATGTCGCACCACTACAACAAACCCACATGAGTATTTATTTTTTTTAACCCTGTTTCTCTGCCTTATTGCTTGTAATTCTCTTGTAAACTGCATGATGTTTGGAAAAAATGTCTGTGATATGAAATGTGTTTTGATTTTCTCCAGAAGTTTTGTCTGCAACTTTTCCCAACCTAAGAAAAATTCAGTGAGGAAGTGTCAGAAATTTACCTAGTTCTTTGTGTAAAGTACAGTACCTATTATTTTTGTGCGATATTAACCACACTTGATTTTACTGGGCATCTTTAGTAAAAAATACCCAGTACAAAATTTCGTGAAAATCATTCAGCATAGGCTGAATGGATTTTTAAATGAATTCTTAAATACATGGTGTGCAACTGCATGCAACCTGCCAGTTAATGTCAAATGGCCCACTGATCATATTCAAGTTACAGAGTGTAGTATGGCTTACTGTTAAAGAATTTCTGGTTACAAAATGCTTTTCAATACTAGCTTAATCACTTTTGACCCAAAAATTTCAGAAGGGTTGTGTACATAAATCCAAGGTTGTTAATATTTCTGTGTGTAGAGTTGATGGTATTTGTTTTCATTAATGGTACTGATACTTGGAGCTGCTACATTTCATAGTCCTCCCAACAGTTGTACCAAATTTGTAGATGGTAATGTGTGAGTAGATACTGCCAGGGTTCAGAATGCTGTTGGGAAAATTTGGCTGCAACAGACAAAAATTGTATCTCAGACTGCTATTGCATCAGATCAGCACCTTTGAAGTTAAATGAGGAAACTGCACAAATTGTACACAATTTGATGAGTTCTAGTTTATTTCATGACTGACTTCTGACTTGTTTTATTACAGTTAGTGATGGTTTACTCATTAAGTTTGTTATTTAGTGTGGCACTATATGATTGCTGTAAGTAATAAAATGGAAAGTGATTATGGCCCATTTTAAAACATTGTCACAGCATTTATGTAGGACTGGAGCGATCATAAAAATCATAATTTAGCTTCTCTCTTCACCAAGATTTGAACCTCTGATGTCCAAACATACAGCAGAAAGCAAACCAGGACATCTCGGCATATCTGACCTCACGGTAACAAGATAAGACGCTGGTGTCACTCATGCCAAATGTTCCACAGTCAAGGTGGCTGTATTCAGTGTGGATTATGCTCTGTGACCTCTGACAAAGTCATAAAATGTTAGCTGTGAAATAAAAGGCAACCACTGTGGTTCAGAGACCATTCCAAGTTATAGTCCCTGTCTACATTCATCATTGCTATCCTCTAACTGGTAAAAATGGAATCCTGTCCCCACCTAAGAAGTGGGCCCCTGCACGCTTATCAGGTGCCACTGATTATGCAGACAAACTGTCAGTTGTATTCGTACTGTACCAGCTGTCATCTTTATCCCACCCCATTGTTGAATGTCGGTGAGATCGTGCTTGACAGCCTCAATCATCAAAGTGAAGTCCTTAATTTTTGTCAGACAGGCAGAAATTAATATTGTCAAAAGGTGATATCTAGAAGCACTTAAAAAAGACCCTCCCTTTTGTAACTGGCTCATGGAGCCTTGAGTAACACACAGTAATTAATACAGTGCATATGTTATGTTCTGAATCCTTTGCTGCCCTTTACCAAATCACTGGTGTTTGAGTGGCCGATGGTTAAAAATGGTTGTGCAGCACTGTTCTAGAGGCACTACAGTCAGTTTACAGTATGACAATAATTACTAATTAGTGGAAAGAATGGGCATGTAATGTATTCTCTATACTACATCATTTGGTTTGAGAAAACTATTGAGTATATTTACTAAGAAAGAAATCCACCATTATCACTTTAACAGAAGACTGCTGCTTCAACTTTCATGGAAAAGACAAAGTGTAGCTTCTTGTTGATTTTCAGTGTAAAATTACTGTAAGCTTTCATCACTTCCCAAATTTTTATTATGGTATCTATGCATGTACTTACACAGGACAATTCAGGAATCTGCATAACTTCATACTTATGTTGATAAAGTGATTTCAAATAAAAGGGAAGTCCAATTAACGTGGGCCGAGTTCAGGAAGTTTGAGTCATGACACTTTGAAAGTAAGATACAGCTGTACCAGAAGTGAGTGTTTTTAATGAAAAATTCTCATGTAAAACTAAAATAAGTATTATTCAGTAACAAGGTGTCTTACAAAACTGTTCACTGGGCATCTGTCACTTGAATGCACATATGAGCATGACAGATTATTGAAGTGGTCAACAGTGCTGTGCATGACAAGGCAGGGAGTCAATACTGTGTGACCAGATCCCTATAAGGGTTTCACATAAATGTGATCCATTGTTTTAGAATTAAACGTTTGCAACTTTAAAAAATAACAGTTTACTGAATGTTATGCTTTTAGCATTTTGTTTGAAATTGATTATGCCAAAGGGGCTAATGATAATACATGGGCCAAAATGTGTATGTTAATGTGAAGTGCAGTAGTGTGTAAAGTGCTGGTAGGTTTATGAGTGCTGAATTGTAGAAATGAAGTAGATACCACAGAAAATGTATAATTAATAGTGATCTGTCAATCGAAAAACAGTTAAGGGCACAGATTTCCAGTGTTCTTCATCTTGCGTCCCACTGGTCATGTGGTCAAAAACTGTAGTTCAACAGTAGTAAAAAAAAAATCCCCCACCCACCCACACAAGTCTGTTTTGCTCATTATGTACATTTGATATTATATTAGTCATTAGTGGAAGTTGTTACTTTCAGGACTTCATATCCCACCCACTGAACCACTTTACACACAATGGACTAGGTAAATGTCGTAAAGAGGGGAATGCAGTAGGCAACATATGGCTACATACGTGGTTAATTGCATCTGGATAATTCTGGGTTTCAAGCGAAAACGACCCATACTGGTGATAGTGGACACCACCTTTTCCAATCAGTGGGTATCTAGATCCTGGTTGGGGCAGCCCATTTCCTGTGTAGAACTGAACTCCTGGTTGATCCGAGTAGATTTCCAGATAACGTCCTGATTCAGGGTGTACAACTCTGAAATTACATGAAATCAAACCTTGAAAGCATTTTTCTGAACCACTCACGTTTCATTAAACTACAAACTTCATTGACCAAAAAAATATATATTTTTTTTACTGTATACAGGGCCTTTCCAATGTCACCACACCAAGCATGACAGTTTTATCACTGTAGAACACATCTGCATCCACGATATATATATAAATCATCCACACAATTCAACAGCTTTATGTTATCAGCATGTGAAAAACTGAATTTTTTGCTTTTATCTCAAAGATTTTTTAATGCTGCTGTAATATGTTTCATATAAGGGAGCACTGTAATATAATCATCAGTTACTCTTTTTCTTTTGTGCCATATGATGACCTCATATAAATTGATATAATCTCTGAATTATACCAGTTTATTACAGAATAATTTAATGCACTAACCATTATTGCTACTATTTTCCGTGAAATAAAACAGAAAAAAAAGGAAAACCTTGATTGTAATGGTTTATTTACTGTCACAATGTCCATTGCGTAGATTATAGTGTTAGGTGGCCAGATGTTTGTACCTGTGACTATTTTAAGCCAGTAGTCCCAAAAACGATAAGGAGGCATTTTGGTATTTCATGAAAAACTTCAGCTGCGATAGTTGGTTTCCATACCAAGGTTCAGACCTCCCAAACGGCAGCAAGAGTGCCAACGTTGCCAATGTATATTATACACCATCAAGCTTACTCATGTCACCTAACACATTACCTGCATATTAATGCTAAATGATCTATACCAGTTTTTAATTGATTTCCAAAATCCACAGTGAGTTGAATTTACTACTGCCACTTAATAATTTTCTTCCATCAGTCCACACAGACATTAACTTTTCAACTGACAAAGTAGAGAAGGTTTTACATAATTTTACCTGGATACCAACATAGGACTGCCACATCCATCTCTGTGAATGCAGTAATTGTTATCATAGCCACCTCTCTTTTGTATCAGTGGGCCCAACTTATGTGGAGTATAGAACTCTAGGTCTGTACCAGCAACATATGCGACTTCACCTGAAATCAAGACACGTTTCAACCTTCATTTGGTATAATTTCATGGTTATGTAAAGAACATTGTATGAATTATTGTAAATCACATACACAATATATTATCATACATGGTGGAAGACAAATACACCTCATAAAATTGACAGTACAATCAAACTTGGTTATAAGATCACTGAAGGGACCAAATAAATTGTGCTGTTAGAATTGTGTGTCGCTCTAAGCGTTGTATGTGGCAAAAGTGAAGGAAAGATTTCAAGACAAAATACAGGCCTGTAGGAATGTCACTTAAATGTTTACACTGTGGTATATTTTAAACTTAAATTATAATTACAATTTAGAAAGAACAAAAGTTACTCTTCTGTAATTGGAAGTTTCCATACAGGCTTACACTAAAAAAATGCATTCACTAAAAAAAATTTAACATTTACGCAGAACAAAAATTATCATGAGAACAAGACTGCTGACTGGTACACTGTCACTTCTCTGTTGCCTTAATCACTTGTGCAGTGCCTTATTGACATCACTTCATTAAGGCTTTCAGAAACGCTTTATTCTCAATCTGTTCTGTTCAAATGCACTAATAATTGGTTCTGTTCATCCAAATAATATTCATTGTCGAATTTACAAGACCAAATTCCTGACACATGTCAGCTTTCTTTACACTGTTTTCTATTTCTTGTGACAATTTAACTTTTTCTTCAGTGTCCATATCTTTCTTTTGTTTGTGACTAGTCATGTTATCAATTCACCAGTCTCCTGTTAACTGAAAGAAGTAGCAAAGTAGAGGGTAACATTAAGCATAGTTACTGCTACTGTTGTCATTCTCCAGGCCTGGAATTTGTGTAGCTACCTGAACAATTATAGGGCTTGGCTTGTCAAGGTTGGGGAGAGGGTTGAACTCTCAAAATAGTCTCCCTCTTGGATGATTGTGTTGGGACAGATGGTTGGCAATGATGCTATATCCAAGGTAGATGATCTTATGTATGTTGTACTAAGCAGGGCAGAAAACACATGCTTATGGGGAATTAGTTGGTACCACAGAGTGTACTTGTTAAGGTAGACTGTAACATACACAGTATTGATTCAACTGAAAAATGAATACCATCCTGACTGTCACACTTATATGTGGGTACTAAACAGAATAATATATCAAGATGCACTGCAGTTAGTGTTATATGTGAGTAAAATGTCTGTGCCACATTCCTTGCTGTTGTTTCCACAATATGAAGAGCAGTACTAACATAGAGCCTCCTATTTTTTGCTCAGAAACTATAATTACAATTACAATGTAGTTTACATACATCAAGGGTATATCCTTCACAGAGTCCTCTTCATTATCAACACACTTATTCCATTTTTGTGTGAGATGATGTATGCCTGTCACATAAAATTCCTTGCTGCAGTGCCAGAGCTCTTTAGCACACCATGTTTCAGGTTGCCATCATCTGCAAAATGGTTTCCTCCAAGTGCATCCTTCAAGGGGCCAAAAAGTTGGAAGTTGGAGGGTGCTCAATCGAGATTGTAGAGAGGATGTGGGAGAACAGTCCAATGCATTGTTGAAATTGTCTCTCTTATGTGCTGTTTGGCATTGTTATGCAGGACGATGACTTGATTCATCTTCCTGTTTGGCTGAACCCTTCAAATTCATTGCTTTAACTTCCTTAATGTCCACACATATCACTCTGAATTGACTGTGGCACCTCACTGCAAGAATTCTACTAACAAGATTCCTTTCCTCTCCCAGAAGATGCTACCCATGACTTTACACAGCGAAACCTGCATCTTGAATTTTTTTTGCATGGTGATGCCATTCCATTGATTGTCTTGTTGTCAGCATCTCTTTCTTTCACACCATGCTGGAGAAGTTCTGCACAAATGTTATTTTGAATTTTTTGTATTTTCAGCACCAACCTTAAACAAACTTTTCTGTAGCCAAGTTCTCTGATGAAGGCAATGGCCACTGGTTTTCCATTCCCTATTGCAGCACACTGTTTACTTGTGAATTGTGGTCACCCCAAATCAGCACATCAACACTGTCTTTGGTCTCTGTCGTCACTGCTGTGGCTGGTCAGCCACTGTGGGCCTGTCACCAATGTCATTTTCAAGGCTCTTAAAACAACAGACCCAGTATCTAACTGAGCTAACATCTATGGCATTATCACCACATACACTCCTCAGATGTAAATGAACTGGAATGGAGCTGTCCGCAGTAAGAAATTCAATCACCACACTCTGCTTAGTACATATTTCCACTGTTTTGCACTGTTGCTGTGTTGAACACATGGGACTGACTGCAGCATTGATGATCCTGGTGGAGCTGGACAGTGTCACTATCCAGTGAGTAAGGCAGGAAACTCTACCCAGTATCACGTTCCCAAGAAAAAAATAAGAGGCATTATTTTTGTACTGACCTTCATATATGGATCATTGAATAGGTGGTGTGAAATGCTCTGGTCTTCACTATTGTGTCCTCTTTCCTGATAAATGTCTTTGTACTTCTTAATGGGGTTGTCCTCAATTGACAAATCACAGCCCTTTAAATTGTGATATGCATCCATTCTTTATCCACATTAAAAAGCGTATACTATAATTAATCAAAAGTTACAGTTCTGTACAATGTTTGGGAAAACAGTCATGTCTCATAAGACATTTGAATTTTGCAACATCTGGCCGTTGAGAAAGTAAAGTTATTCTAATCTACAGGATTCAGTTGAGATAGAAAGTGCGCTGCTTGTGATGGCACATTGGTAATTCAAGATGACTACACAGGTGATACTGATCTCCACTTTAACAGCAATATGTAACTGATTACTAGTAAAAGGTGACACACACCTTCCATTCTATGAAAACTGCTGCAGATAACCTCTCTCTGCCCTCAGAGGGGCAACATAACGTATGAACAAATTCTGCACCAATTTCTACACTTCTGTCTCAGTAACTGAAACATTTTCTCATGCCGAATGTTCAGGAGAGCTTCATTACTGTAAAGGGTTATTCTTTATAATTTTTCCTTTCAGTTTCCCTCAGATAAGAATCGAAGTAACTATGAATGGGGGATTTAAGAGAAAAGATTCTTGTTCTGATTATCTGTTCTTAAATGCCTCACACATGTACTTGTCAGCAGTATGTTCTGTAGCATTCCTTAAATACCCATATTATCTTTCTTCAATAGCTAAGTGGCTGAAGAAGTGACTATGTATGATATGCGGTGAATTCATAGTTTCCTGAAAAAGTATTTGGTCCTTGAATTTCCATTATTCACAGTATTGAATAGAACAGAATAGAATAGTAAATGGGTTCAAGCCCTTTCAGTCCCGGTGCATGTTGGCCTTTTTTAGACAAGCCCTTTATGTCCCACAATCTGATGTCCAAGTCATGGGAGTCCTGTTCCTTTACTAAAGTTTCAGATTGCCGCCAGACTTAGACTTCTAACGTCCTCTGGGTTCAAGAAAAAGGAACCCTAATCGAAGCCAAGGCTTCACACTCACACAAAACATGGGCTGAGGTTTCTTCCTCTGCTCCACACCTTCCCTACTTAAGGGACTGTCGATCAGCCCTATTATGTAGAGATATCTTCTCAGGGTAGGAGGCCGGTAACAAACCTGGACTGTGTCCTGTTAAAGGACTGTAGCCTGGCCATAGCAGTTAGACTAAGGATTGAGATCAATTTTCAAGCTTGTCTCTGAGTAGTGATCACTTATGGTATACCAAGCCCCTTTTTTTGCATTATGTAATGGCATGATTATTTCATTGCTCTGTATTCATAAATTGTACATACTGATGTGTCACAAATATACAAGTAAAACCATGTCCACCTGTTTATGATACACAGCAGCATTGTGCACATTGTGCGGCAACTACGTGCACAACTGAATTCTTGTTGCATAATCTGGTTGTTTAAGCGAATGTACAACCACTACTTTATCTGGGCAAAATTCAGTCTTGTGGCTGTGAATACAGTTGCCAACAAAACATGTTTCTTATACCCAATGTGTTTTAATGATGTGCAATGGCTGATACCCGAACATGTATGAAGGTCTTGCACATTTTCTTCACTTAACACATTCCTCATGGCATCCTTTTAGGCAAAAATTGAAACCATTGACAAGCTTTGTGGGAACTCACTACTGTGGGCATTTGTGGGTGAAGCTCCAGATGCACTTTCTGTAAGTGTTCTGTTTTATTATGGATTTTGGCTAAGAAAACTCACTGTTGAATCATATAAAATATTGTTAAGAGTAACAGAATTCAGGCTGTAAAGCAAAAAAAAAAAAAAAGTCACATTGCCATGTGACACCATATTACTTTTGACAGGTAAAGATTTTTTAGATCCACAACATTAATTTTTTATGAGATTCACCTGTTGGTATGCTCTGATTGTCTGTAACTGTGTACTGGTTTGCATTAATAGACACTACATGTTGGTACAACCCTTCAGGTCCAGAAGCCTGCAACAACAAATGACGGTTACTATATGTATTTGTTTCATATAATGATCAACCCATCCCAGTTACAGTTAAGAACATGGAGGTATACTTCCACTCCTCCATATGCCATCTTTATACCTCTTTCACTTTACCTTTACATCAGCATTTCTCAACCTGTATGCTGACACCCAAATTTGGGTCACAGAGCTATTGTGCTTGGATCAAGAAACAATGATCTGTATCAGTATTTTCCAACACACACACACACACACACACATATATATATATATATATATAAACTGCACTAAATCAAGATAATGTCACATTCATGTTTTTTACATACCTTTTTAACTTCTTATGCCTGGGGCCACAAGACAAAGCCATTGGCCTGATATGTGTCATGTCTCAAAAAAGGCTGGGAAATGCTGTTTTAGATGGAGATAGTAAAAATCTCTGAAATGTTGGCTATACAACCTTCAGATTTTTTCATTGCCAGACTGCCCACTGTAGAGCAGACAACATTTCTGCACTCTGACAATTAGTGCCACCAACTGAGCTGCAGTGCTCAGTCTGGCACTAAAAATTCTTTCTGTACATTCACATTCTACAAAATGGCACCCAGAAATAGGATCCACATTAGCATGAACTGGTGTTAAAGCAGTACTACCTGAAGATGACGTACATAATGTAGTTATGCTCTCTGACATCATCAACCCTGAATCAAAGCAGATGGAATTAGTAGAAGCTTACTTGACCGGCCAAGTTGAAATATGCATGGTTTGCAATGTTTATGGGTGTGGGTCTTGTTGTAGTGGCTTTCACACTGAAGATCAGCTCATTGTAAGGTGTGAGCTGATATGTCACCTGGGTGAGAACTGTTCCTGGGAATCCTTCTTCACCATCCACACTGATATAACTCAGGGTGAGCTTGTTATTGTACAGGTATGGCTCCCACACAACCTTACAAAAAACACAGAAGTATTTTATTTAATGATGTTATCAGTTGGTCATACAGCACTGGTGTGAGATGAATGATATACTGATGAAATTATAACAGGGGAAAGCAAAAGTTCTCAGACTAAACCTAACTTTACTTGAAGATCTACACATAGATGGAAGGGTAATATTAAAATAGTTCTGAAAAAAATAGTGTTGTATCCTAGATATAGCTTCTACTAGTTGTAGACATATCATGGATATTGTCACTCCAGAAACTGGGTTCAAACCTCAAGTTAAGAATTGGGAGAAGAAGGTGTAAAGCAGTATAGTCGCTTTAGAACCCTGAATAATTATTGACTCTGATTTAATAATTTTTGCTGGTGATCAAGAGTGCAGAACCAACTAGTAACGACTGAGAATTATTGGTGTTGGTGACCGGTGTTATATGCCCTCTTTCTTCCTCTGTCTACCTCTGCTAGTCTTGTAACAACATCATAATATATGTGTAGTATGTTTAAAGAACCAGGTCCTGATGTTCCCACAGTACTAAGATCATAGATCTCAGTCTTTTTACCAACATGACTCTTACTTGGGTGGATCTGAAACATATGGCCTTTGAGTTGTGCCTGTACTTTAGGCAATGGCCCTGAGATAGTTGAGAAGCAAATACTGAGTAACAAGTTTTATATAATGATTAAAAAACAAAGAAAACATGCAGCAAATAAAACACACAACAGTGGTAAAATATGAGTGTTCATGCAGTTACCATTCTATCCAACACCTATTCATTTTACCTATGTGACAATTATATAATCATGGTGTGGTAGGTTGTGAACTATATCAATTTGACTCAGTATAGGATCATATGCTCATGAACCATCAGTTTACATGAAATTTCAAGCAGGAATCTACTAACTGGAGTTAGTTACAAGTAGAAATGTGTGTGCATATTATTGAAGAATATAAACATAATTTAATATCTCCCACTTGGTTGCCTATACAGATAAAGTACATAAAGGAGAATAAGTACTGAATATTATAGGGAATTTCTGCCTAAAGAACTGTTAACTTCTCAAGGAGGACCCCACTTAGGTTGGTTAGGTATGCCAATTAACTTAATTCATTATGTTAACATTCACATGTAATCACAATCTCATACGGAAGTGAAATTAATCGCATCTGCACCATAATTTTGACACATAGTTCCTAAAAATCCTACTGCAAAGCCAGGAGAGTGAGATTTGACCAAGTCATCACTAATTTAAAAGTCTGAACTTGGTTTGTATCAGCATCCAGTCATTGCCCATACCTTGTCAAAGCCTCTCAGTCCACCATGCAGCTGATTTGAGCCTTCATTTTGTGTCAAATTATACTGAATTCCATGGAGAGTGAATTTTGCACCTCCAATTCTGTTTGCCACTCGTCCAAGAACAGCACCAAAGTAGGGGTCATTCTTCTGAAGGAACCCTGAAGGAAACAAACAGCTTGTTACACAATCCTCTCACATGATTATGATATCATAACAGATCTATAAATTACTGATTTCAGGTATCTCTCTCTCTTTCCATACCACTTACAAGTCTACTACTGAATGTGTTTAAACCCACAAGTACTAAGTTTGCACACAAGCAGGCAACAAGCAGATGGATTACCAGTTGTTAGTGACTAGCTACACAAGGAAAGGCTGGTTATTCCCAGAGTTCCTGGGATTTTCACGTGGTTGATGCGTAACTGGAAATTTGAGCAAACAAAGGTGGGACTGCTATCATTGCATTTTTTGTGTGCCCACAACTTGCACTGAATGCACTGAATCCACATTTCTCTGGGCACACTTCTAGAATATGCATAAAGACAGTACAGGCATTAAGTATCCTTGGAGCCTTCTTTGTTTCTTGTTTGTTTTGTGAATCTCTGACTAGAAATGTTGCACACACTTTTCTTTCCTCTTTTCTTTTTCTTATTTGCTCCAAGAGGTGTGTTGTGGTTTTTTCAAAGCATTTTTAATGGGGGTATCAGTCAAAATTGCAGTTGTTGTCTTCTTCTTCTTTACATTCTGAGTCTTTCTGGGTCTGGCTTTAGGAAGAGGTCGAATGTCCTCTAGAGAAGAAGGATGTGTTTTATCCTTTGAAATAAATGTTGATGGTCCTGGAGAATCAATCGGTGTATTTGGGGATTCACTGTTACCGTTGGAAGCTTCTGCAGCCACAACAGTAGGGGTAGATCTATCTGTAACGTAAGCACCCATAAATTCTTCATAAAAAATATTCCTGTTGAAAGTGTAAATTACGAAAACCTGGAAACCTGCTTTGATGTTCCCAGGAAGAAGCCGCGAGATGCAAAGACGAATTGGCAATACCAGAAATGTTATTTATTGTCATGCATGGCCCGGATTGTTAGTTACCCAGTCATCACACGCATAGATCACGTACGCCTTAAATGGACCATAGACAGATACGTCCAGGGGTTGGAGTTTATGTTTGCAGTGTGGATGGAAAGAGAGGACAGTAACTCTATTCTGTTTGAAATAGTCTAGTGTCTCTATGGACAAGTGTGAATCGTGGTTGCTAGCAAAAGTACTACTGGTCTCTCTTTCGAAGGCTTGGCATGTGCTTGAAGAGTTTTACGTATCTTACAAAATGATCCTCTGCCATGTACCCAGATGGATGGACCTAAGTTAAATCTGTTGAATGTACCCTGTGTTTAATGACAGTGTTGGTGGCGTGCTTTTTTACATCAGTCTATCATACCCTGTCCCAGTATATTGCCAAAATACGAAAAGGAATTTGAAAATCTTTCGCCGCGTACCTTGTTGACCTTCCGCGTTTTCGCACAGCTCTCACATCTCGTAGCAGTGCGTCAAGGCGTTTGTTACTTCTTGCAAGTACGCATTATTTAACTTCTTAAAATGGAGATAGAAAGATCACACTGGTAAAACATTGACCTATAAGTCACCAACCGAAAATGGGTAGGTTGACACATTGAGCCAACTAGCTCCACGCTGCATGTGCCCCCTTTCCACATTTTTATGTTTTAGACTGCATCATCCTCAAACACAACAGAAGTCTACAGTTCTCACTAGCTCCAAAGTTAGCCAAAAGGAGATACCCTTCATGGGTGGCACAATATCACATGTAGCTATAACCAAACTTTAATCACAAAACATTTTATACAGCGATGGAAAATTACTTCCTGCGTTGTACAAAATTAAAACCAGACCATGCTTCAGTCTTAGTTCACAGAGCACTGACGTCTGCTGACCGCTCTCAGGAGAAGCTATTGAAGAGTACAAATTGACAGGTTTTTACTATCCTGCGCTGTAAATTGGAGTTATGGCCCTTGTGCCAGCTTACCCCTGTAACCAGCTAGCTCTCCCCTCCCCTACGTAAGGACCATTCGTACGGTAGGACTTGTGAAACGCCCGTACACGGGTCTCATACGTTCGGAAGCTAAAGGTGATTGTTCGTACTTTTTTTGCAGGACTGTACTGAAACCCCCCAGTAGTCATCTTAAGAAATGATGCACTTGAGAAGGAGTGAACTGGTTGAACAGTTCCTGGATATGTTTCACAGATGGGGCCTACCGCTCCTTGCGCTCCTCACGAGACTGTGTAGAACAAAATTTGTGTACAGCTTCCTATTTGCAAAGTCATCATGAAGAATCTGACATAACATTTCCCAGTTAATATTCAGTTGATCCTCCATCGATATAATTGTCATGCAATGGTCTTCCGCTTCGAGTTCACGAATTTTGTAACAGTTTCCGGTTTTCGAGCAGTTAATGGGGGCCTCCTCCCTGGATCACTTTCAAGGTCTTCTCGCACCACTTTGAATCTTTTCAACCACCCGAAAACACGAATACAAGATATGGCTTCATTTCTATTAATAGTTCCAAAGATTACGTTTCTTTCTAGAGCTACATTCCCAAGTATCCGGGGGGGGGGGGGTCTTCGGGTTTGTTTCTCTCCAATGTACACAAAACCAAAGAAAATGGGGGACAGGGGTCACCCAAGAAAAGAGGGCCGGATT
>Ga0123354_10000846_pt1 | contig 33881 bp, 19 predicted proteins | sample TergutLab28metaG_2_FD_97872 | JGI IMG/M metagenome (GOLD analysis project Ga0123354, IMG submission 97872) | Labiotermes labralis P4 segment gut microbial communities from Petit-Saut dam, French Guiana - Lab288 P4 | ecosystem: Host-associated > Arthropoda: Insects > Digestive system > Gut ... | reverse complement strand
GAGGCTGAGTGGACCCCGTTCCAGACCCACTACTACTCAGAAAATCTGGTAGCGCCGGGGATCGAACCCGGGACCTCTGTATCTGTGGTCAGAAACTCTGACCACTAGACCACAGTGGCGGTCTTTGGTGCACTGTACAGTGGTAAATTCATTTAAGGGTATTATAAATTTAAAACCCCTCCATTCTGGGCAGTAGTTGGAATTTAAAGCCTGGTGTTATGGAAGAGTTCATATTAAAACTTGATTGTAAAGTTGTAATCTCTAATGGTACGCGCACTTTCATGTGTTCTTCGCATCTTGGCATTGGAACACAAGTTACTACTACTAATTACAACTTTCAACTCAGTTTTTGTATTTAGTTTTGGAAAAGGTTTTTAATCCTAGTATATCTATTAAAACTTTTAAGGCCCTTTTTTAAAAAATTTTTTTTATTGTTACACCGTGCATGTTGTCGAGTTACTCAATTATTACACCAACCACTGCACATATATAAATTTTATAATTTTATATATTTGCAGTGGTTGGTGTAATAATTGAGTAACTTTTAAGGCCACTTTCTTATTCATAACAGTACTATACAGTGTGTAACACAAGTGTAGAACAAAGTGAATTTTAGCAACACTTGCACTTACGGATTACATACTGTGTATGCCCTGCCAAAGAAATTGGATTGGTTTCCAATTATATTCCTTATAAGGAGAAAATTTATTACTTTGATTACTTGTAAATTTATCTAGTCATTATCATGATGACTGTGGTTATAGCCACATTGTTGTTATGGATAGCAGGAAATTAAAGAAGTGCAATTTGGGGTACCCCACAGTGGCGTAATGCTCATGTCACATTTCAGCAGTTTATTCACTAATTTTCAGCCTGAAATGTGCAGGTGAACACACAGATATGAGCTTGTTTGTGTGTTTTTATTTTGTGCACATTATGCTAAGAAGCAAGTGCAGTGACATTCATTTGTTCCTTATACTTGTAATGACAATTGTGGTACTTAATCTCTGTATTGGTAACAGTGTCCTGTTTGTGAAATTGAACTTCCCTTACTCCATTCCAAGCTGTTTAAAACCTGGATATTTTTGTACTGGTTAGTTGGAAATTCAATTGTTAAAATTATGTTTTCAGAATGTATTTGATATTTTGTCATATTATAATCACTGCTTGTTTGCAGTGATGTGGTGGTCACTACTGTGGTTACAACTTCTTTAGTACCATTTGAATGGACAGTCACATTGCTGCTAATATAATATTTTTTATCAAGTATAGATTCATGAGATGATTAAGTAAAATTATTTATGTGCATAACATCAGACAGTTTGAAATTAAAAGCTTCTCAAGGCTTTAAAACTGTCGCACTGAAATTGAACGTAACATTTATTCAAGGGGAAGGGGATATGTAATAAATCGTTATTGGTAAGTCATGGAATGGTGAGTGGATACCCACCACTTTTTGTTCTGATTTCTAATTATCCACATATTACAATATTTAGGATAAAATCAGATAATACTATTAAAATCTAATTAATATTTTCATGACATATTGACTGTCTGGAAGAGTGTTGTAGTCGAACATCTCACCTCTGTATGACTAAAAATGTTCTTGCAGGCAGTCAAACAGGTTTTGAATGCTATTTAAAAGCACTGTTCTGAATAGCTGCTGGTATAAAGTGCCAACTCGTTTGACGTTCATAATATTCATGGATGTCCCACATTTTGCTGAACTCCCTTGAATTACGTTATTTTCTACTCTTAACTAATCCTGTAGCATTCAAAGTCTGTTATGTTGCTGTTGTAACTGTTGGTCGTGAGTGGCAGCAGATCTTTATTTCCTTCATACGAGACAGAACAGAATACAAATCATGTAATTGATGATTTTTCACTCTTCATCCTGTTCAGTGTTCCAAACACTAAGCCTCAGAGCCTTGTTACTAATTTTATCCTGTAAGACATTTGGCTGGCTACTTGAGCTATACTGTGACTTGCTAGTAAGTGCTTACATCATTGCACAACCACACCATTTTCTATATTTTTCTCACTCATTCTGTAGCACAGTTAGGAAAAAGGCTGGCAAGTGCAAGCTCTCCTCTGGCATCATCAGTTGGAAGCAAGGTCAGTCGTATTACAGTGGGCTAGTTCTTCAGAAGGGGTATTTTTTTAATCTATTTGGCATCTGACCAGGCAACACAGCATCACAACAACAGTCTCTAAGTTGGGAGCTTCATCTGTGGGTTGAATTTTGGGTGGGTATAGAGTAGGAAAGTGCGTTACTCTTGGGAATTGGGATAAAATTCTGAGTCTTTTGTTTAGTTTGATAAACAAATAATACAACCGTTTTGTTTATGTATCTCAGTATTCAGTGCCATAAAATCATCTCTTTATTTGTGTGTGACATTGAAAACATAAAGTTGTCCCTCTGTATGTCATAAAGGCATGTGGGGGAATGGATGTGTAGTTCCACTCATTCTTAACTTCAGTACTAGATTGAGGCGAGTGGTCATCATCACACCCTGGCTGTTTTACATGCAGATAAAGAATCCCCATTATCCAATGAATAGGATGCTAGATGGGCCCCATAGCTGGTCTGGATGCTTTGGAAAAAAGAGAAGAATCTCTTGTCTGTGCTAGCAGTCTAAATTTCTCAATTGTCCCAACATAACCTAGTCTCTATACCTACTATGCTATTTCAGCTCCTGTGTTTGAACGTTTGGCAGTAGGAAATGTATGCTGTCAATATTAACAATAGGTAGGTTAATGTATTTGTGATCTCTGCTTTTGTTTTTGACTGACATTGTCTCTGATCTTTGCACCCGCCTACAAAGTAACTGCTTTGCATATTTTACCACAGGATTTTCAGAAGACTATGAAATATTTTCCCCAGAATAGAATAGGTGTTCTTTTCTTTGTGAATGTTATATCTCCTGATTATCAGAATGTTTAATATAAAATACTGGCAGGTCTCATTTTACGCTATGGTTACATTTCTGAAAAACGTTGCGCAAATCGAAATCGCACAACTAGTGGACATATGGACCTGTAGGGTGTCTACCTACTGTATATACAGTATATTTATATTTCTATACTGTATACATACATAACTATACAATATATTTATTTATTTCTAATGCATAAAAATTTGAAAGACTCTCATCCGTAGTTTTTGGTACAGTTCCTTCCGATAGGACTGTGGTAGTCTTGCTACACAAACACTTTAGTTTCTGGCAGCATTTTCTGTAATTCTAACAACATTATCATGAATTGTTAAAAAAAAAGTTAAGTCAGTCCCATTAGGTGGGATGTGGGTATGTGGACTGGATTGGGTTGGCCCAGGATGGGGACAGGTGGCGGACGCTTGTGAGTACGGTAATGAACCTTCGGGTTCCATAAAATGCGGGGAATTTCTTGACTAGCTGCAAACCAGTTAGCTTCTTAAGAAGGACTGCACCATGGAGTAAGTAAGTAAGTAATTAAGTCAGTCAGTCCCATTACAGGCCCAAAGTGCCCAGAGGGTTCCAGGAAGTTAAGGTCCCCAGATTACGTGACAATGGCCCAGGATAGTGGTAAGGCTGTCAGCCTTACGCACTGGCCACTTTTACCCCCAGGAAATACTCCTGGTACTCATTTCTGTTAGAGGCTGAGTCAACCCCAAGATCATAGTGTGATCGGAAGGATTATGCCAATGAAAAATTCCAATGACACCATCTGGAATCGAACCAGTTACCTTTCGATTTGTAGCACAGCGCCTTAACCTCTGTGCTACCACGGTCCGCATCATGAATTATATGTACGCTAATATGAGTGAATCTAACATTTAAAGATATGTCAACAATTCGTTCACTTTTTCCAAATTGGCTTGTTACATCTTGTTTCTCTTCAGTACCAATTGTCTTTCGCAGATTTTTCACTTGGATTGCAGTAGGTGATGTAGATTTTTGTTTCTTACTCATTTCGGTAACAAAAGTCAATACTCATGACCAGGAAACTACATGAGTCACATGATTATATCATCAATGTCATCAATTCATACTCTTGGCTGATGGCGTGACAGTGATGTCACACTCTGCTAGCTTCCTGCAGAAGATAAATGAGGCCAAATCACATTAAACCGAAAATTATCGCATAAGTTGTTAAAGTGGTATAAATTTTCAAGTCACATTAAAGTGAAATCACTCCAATAGAAATTGCCTGTAACACAGGCACATAAAATTATGTAATGCAGCTGGAAATGCAATAGAAGGTTTTGGTGGGAGATTTTTCAAGTACAAAATTTTTGGTAAGGAAAAGTTATTATGTTGACTATTAAGTACTTCTCAGAAAATACTGAAACCTTAAGAACTGAAACATAATTATTTTCATTACTGAATTTTGGAAAATATGCAGTTGTGCCATTTTAAGAGTACAGTCAAACCTCGGTTCACGAACTTAATTCGTTCCTGAAGGTCGTTCATAAACCGAAATGTTTGTAAACCGAAACTATTTTCCCCATAGGAATTAATGTAAAATGGATTAATCCATTCCTGGACCCCAGATGATTGCTATTTAAACTTTTACAATAGTAATTTGTGCACAAGTTTTTAACACAAAATCAATGGAAACCATTAAATCTATCACAAAAAAGATAAACATAACACTAAGGAGATCAAATATAGACGAAAACTTAATTTAGTTTTACCGTACCTGTATGGAGGAGAGTTGACGGCGTAAGTGGAAGGTGGTGAGGAATTGAAATGTTACTGTTTGGAAGGGGATCCTTTTTCTTTTTTCTGTCTCTGTTGACGGCTTGCGTGTTCATAACTCGAGACACAGTACGTCATCCGAGACGCTTTGTGTTCGGGAAATTTGTTCATAAACCGAATTGTTCATGATTCGAGGCATTCGTGAACCGAGGTTTGACTGTACTTATTTTTTCCAAAAAGACTAAAACATCAATGAAACCATCTTCAACTTAGTGAATGTGACTTTTTATCACACAACAAGCATACTTCAGAAATGTATACCTCTAGAAATACGTACGTGAGAATGCTGTGTCATTATATCATTAAGTTGTGGGAACTGCAATAAACGCAAGTTTTTAAACCTATGGAAGTGAATCGCGCCACGTTTTGTTTTAAGGTGAGACAGATGTCGTCTGTATCATTGCTATTCTATCAGAATTATAAAATACAGGAAAAAAGTTTGGCAGGTTTTGAAAGGGGTAATGTGTATGTGTCATTCTGACATGCATCTGTTACAGAAAGTAAAAAATTTTTATTTACTACATAATTAGACTTTAGTAACATATGAAACGATGTTACGTCAGGATATTACCGATATTTTTCTTTCCTTGTTGTATAATTTTTTAGTACTGGCTGTACAAATTGTTTATCTTCAAAGCAGCTCACAATATACTTGTGTGGACTACCTTTATTGTCAGCTGCTCGTATGTATAACTGCATAATTACCAGTTGGTTAAACATGCTACTGATAAACTGAAGGGATTAAATTAAATGGTATACAACAATGTGGGAAGATTGCTTTACTTATCTCTGCAGTTGGACCTGCTTGTTTTATATCAGCAAAATACACACAGGGAACTTCTGTGAATGAACTCATTGTATTAGATCTTGCTTTCATATGATGCACCTGTTGCAAACTGCCAGTCGAACATCGATATAATCTATGATTGCACATTTTACTTACATGTTCCTCCAAATTGTTTGTTTCATTTGTCGTTTGCTGTTTATTTTAATTATTGAATTATTTATTTTTGTGGAGTGAAATATTTTTTATTACCATGTTTTCCAGTTGAAGCGTTGAAAGTCAGTCGCACTAATTCTCTAAGCCCCCCTTCTTCCCCATGGAGAGATAAGTTGTTTTTTTCAATTTCCCTGTTGGTTTGCTAATTGGTTAGTTGGTAGCTAGGCTGATTCCAGCAACTTTATATGAATTCAGTTGTGGCTTATGAAATGGGATATAACTTTGTAGTGATGTGGTATTCACACAATTTTAGGCAGTACAAATAGTGGGTTCATTTGTTATGTTGAATGCTACTCAGTTTGCTGATTATATTATTTAAGTACAGTTAAATGTTTCACAAGGTTTGTCAAGCTATGTTTGAAATCAGATGATAATTTCTCCTTTACCTCCTGACAAAAGATGCAGGAAACGGTATTGCACTGCACTGTCATTTAAGGTTTTTGACTACCATATCTACAGATTTTTGACACTGTATTAGGAGAAGAAAAATGTAATTGTGGATGAAATATATACGCAGATGACATTGTAATAATTGGAAGAACAAAGCAAATCTTAATTGACACCTTTTGCAAACTCAAATATGAGGCGCTAAATGCTGGACTAATAGTAAACAACAATTAAACCAAATACCTCTTTTGTACCAGAAAAACAATCCACCCAACCTACGTAAATACAGGAGAAGAACAGTTCAAACAAGTAAATTCATTTAAATGCTTAGGAACAATGGTGAATTCTGACAGCTCTATTGAGTAGGAAATTAAGGAAAGAATAGCAGCAGGAAATAATGCGTACCATGTTCACAAAAAAAAAAAAACTATTTTCATCAAAATTAATATCCCGAAACATCGAACTACAACTTTATAACACACTGATTTGCCCAACAGCAGCTTACGCCTCCGAAACATGGGTGCTTAAGGAAAATATGACAAACTGATGATTTTTTAAAGAAAGATAATGGGGAAAATATATGGTCCTTCAAGAACAGATGATAGCTACTGGAGAATTAGAACTAATCAAGAAATAAATGATATATTAAAAGGACATATAATTGGGTTTATTAAAAAAAAAAGATTAAACTGGTTAGGCCATTTAGAACGCATGACCGAGCATATTATTGTGCAGAAGATTAAGAGATGGAAACCCATGTCTAAGAGACCAATTGGAAGACCTAAAACACATTGGGAAGATGACTTTTGGAAGATATGAAGAGCATAAACATACACAATTGGAAGAAAGTAACACAGAATAGAGATAGTTGGAAGAAAGTGTTTGAGCAAGCCAGAACCTTATATAGGTTGTAGCGCTTTATAAGAAGAATGATGAAATATATAATCTTTTCATAATAGACGTGTTATGTACCATAAAGTGATCGGTAACCAGTGTCATTTTATGATCACGTATTCGAAACTGATATGCAGTTTTTTAAGCAGGATATTATATCCATATCTAAAATTAAATTATCCTTATAAATAATTTTCCACCACATATGTTTCTATTCAGTTCTGAATCTTGTTTTCCTTTAGAAATGGAGGAAAATAAAGTGAAGTTTTTGCCTCATTAATCATCTTCCTGGAACAGGACATATACACTTATTTCAGTGTAAATGTAGGGCATTGTACTCACAACTTCTGAGAATGTATATGAGGCGTGTACAACTGAAGTCCATTCAAAGATGTGCAAGGGCATTCAGACAGGTGTCTTATTGATGCCAAAGTTTACATGTCCCATCCGAAAAGAATTCTCTGGGCTGCTGTACCACACCTTCAACACATCAGCACCAGACATGAACCACACAGCATTTGAGGGGCTTTCTTCAAAGATCCTATGATGTGGGAATTGCATGGCGATAAGTCAGGGCTCTGTACAGGATTTTGATCATCTCCCATCACTTGACATTCTGTTGGCCTTCAACTCTATGGGCCATGTTGGGACAGGCGTTGTCATGCAGCAGAATGATGCTGTCAGTCAGTGTGCTGTGATGTCTTCTTGAACTTGTGTGCGACTTTTGAAGCATTTGACAGTAACAGTTGGAATTGGTTGTGTCATCACTTGATTCAGAGTCATGTAACTCCGGTACCTACTGGATAGGATGGTGAGTGAGCCCCAGAACCTTTTTTAGGAGTGGTGGTACAGATGAAGGTGTCCCTTTGGATACTGTGAAACCATACATGGCAGTGAATGTATAGCTCCAGGTTAGCAATAGATGGAGATGAGTGGTCTGCATGGTGCCTCAGCAGCTTTCCCTCTGGGGAAAGAGCCTGTGGTACCAAATGAACAGAAGGCTGTATGGACCCCACATATGGTCTGGATGCTTTGGAGAATAGGAATATCTCTTGCCATGTAAGGAATCAAACCCCAGTGTCTTGATTGTCCAGCCAGTTACATAGTAACTTTACCTGTTGAGATGTTTCCCCTAGACATGTAGTGAAGAAAAAATTTTTGTTGCTGTTAGGGCAGTTTACTGAAAACATTTGTGCACAAGATTAGTATTGAGAATAAAATGAAGGGACTCACAGGTACCATATAACTCATTGATAATCACAGTTCTCTGGCCAGAAGGTGAATATATTTTAATTATGTATTTGTTTGCAAACAGAAGTTTGACATTCCTAATAAAATTCTTAAAGTATTTTTCCTGATAAGACTGAACTTGTTTTACAAGTTTCCTTCTTAGAGCATTTCTGCATGCAATAGAATACAGGCGGCCAAGTTCCCCTTTTCTGTTGCAAGGCATGAACATAGACATGCACGAAGCCATGCTACAGAGAATTGTGTATATATATATATATATTTCTTTTGTACATAAAAATATAGTTTTATACTCACCAGTGTGGTTACATGAGTGTATAAGAATTTTGCAAGTCCATTGTCCTGAAGTTACTGAATTATATTTTACAGTGAAATTCCAAAATTTCCCCTTGAACCTAAGTTGGGGGAAATTCAAAATTATTTTTTTCCCCCCCTTCCAGGGTAATAAAGTTAATTCTTATGTAACCTTACATCTTGTTTTTACTGGAGTAGCATCATGCATGTTCACAGCTGTATCGGCTTTTTCTACAGCACCAGTTTTTATGATAGTAAGTTCAGACTTTTCTCTGTGGGAAATAACTGCAAATGTAGCCTCTGCAAGTGACTGTTCTTCCCTGGCTGTATGGTCATGGCAAGCATTCTTTTCAACTAGACCTAGAACAAACATGGTTATGTATGTTTTTTGGTGTCTGATCAATAGATTGGCATTATGGGGAGCAAAAATGTAGATTGGCGCCTGCTAGGGCTGAGGAAATCATGCATGGGTGAAACCAGGATAGTGGGTAGTGATAAACTGCAAGTATTTGTAGTATTCCTTCAAGTAGCAAGAAATGAGCATTTGAAAGCCTGAGAGATTAAAGTTATGTTTTATTGCATACCTAATTTGGTGATAAGAACCTGTTTATATTTAGCATATTACTCTTCTGTATTGAAGTCTGTAACATGTCGTGGCTACTGTTTATGTACTTTATTTGGTGGCAACACAAAATAGTACATCCTCAATGAGAGATTGGCTGTGTGGATGGTATTTGCAAATTACTAAAATTGTAGTATTTGTGTATTTTGAGTGATATACAGATTTGACAGTTATGCTATGTTATAGTGCTAAAAATCTGTCATCTAGTACCGTGCTGAGTTTAAGAGCGCAGGGAAAAGAGATCTAACAGCATATGAGTCTGTTAAAACACAAAGGGTGTGCAAGATTTGAGAGTTCTGTGAGATTTGAGGTTCTCACAGTGGAGTTGCTGAAGATGAAAGTCTTCTTGATTGTGACCCTGTGTCATTTGGCAGGTAGTTCCCGACATTTTGAAGGATCACAGTCCGTTGATCTTCGGGAACAATCATTTCAAGCTTAATCATGACGTTACTCAATGAGTTGCATTTTTGCACTTGAACAGCAAGTCCAGCATAATTGATGTTTGTTTTATTAGTTTAGGAATGCACAACTGTACGTTGCAGCTGTATTCAAGCCATCATAAGGGTGTATAGTATATATATATATACAGCTTGTATAAAATGTATCAAGAATACAAATTGTAAATGGTAGAGCTCACATGATTTTTATCTTGTTATTTCTATAAATGTTGTTTATTACCTCTTAGTTTATTACTGCACGGTCTGTTGATGGCTTAGATACAGGTGAAACATTTAGCTCTGTTTTCCAAAATTAAAAAATAAGCATCAGTTGCACTCGAATAAATTTGTTGTTGTTGTTGTTGTTGTTGTTCATGTTCAAGAGCAAACCCACTGCCATAATGTGAAATGTTACACCATAAAAGTGGCTATTTTAAAGTATATTGGGTTTTATGGTCAGGGTTTTGCTGCGTGAATATCCATTAGCATTCAGAGTAGTTACGACCTCAGTCTTTCATAAGCTCAGTGGCAGAGTTATGGAGTTTGATGGTTACTTCGAAACTGCTTTCATACTAATAAATGAAGACAGTAGCTTTAGATCATCAGTTCCTGATGAGTGGAGCAGACCAGGCATGCAGCTTGCATCATGGCTCTGTCCTTTTATCCCTCTTATTCCATTTGTTGTTGGCTGCTGGCTGGTGACTGTACAGAGATAGAGCTGCTTTACCACATCCCTCCATTCCAACAATCCAATCATTATTGTTTCGAAGACTGTCCTGTTCTCTCTTGTCCTTGTGCTCTGTCTGTCTGGATTGCAAAGTGCAGCAGCAGTGGTATTCTTCTCGGATCTAGTCCCAGCACCAAAACAACTTACGCTGGAGAGGCAACTGAATAAAAGTGTGCTGATTGGCTGGAACCCACCTGATGCCCCACCTGGAACCATAGACTCATACCATGTCTACGTTGATGGTGTTCTGAAGACAACCATCAAGGCAACAGAGAGGACAAGAGCACTAGTTGAGGGCGTTGATTCAACAAGGGTGAGCATCTTGCCTTAATGCATTTTATAGCTTTTGTTAGGTTCGTTCGCAAAATTGCGTTAAGTGACCGTTAGTTTTGTTATGTTTGTCTGTCCGCACGGAACAACTCAGCTCCCACTGGACAGATTTTCATGAAACTTGAGTATTTTTTTGAAAATATGTTGAGAAAATTCAAGTTTCAGTAAACTCTGATGAGAATAGTGGGTACTTTACATGAAGACCTGTGCACATTTATGATCATATCTCGCTCACTGCTTCCTACAATGAGAAATTTTTAAGATAAAACTGTAGAGAAAATAAAAACACACATGTTATGTTCAGTATTTTCTGAAAATCTTGTCATTTAATGAGATAATGTGAAAAAATGTGGTACAGCTGGACAGGCAACAGATGACAGTATAATATGGCACATGTGCTTTGCATGCTGGATAACTAAGGCTACAGACACACACTCAGAATATGTAATACTTATTGCCTTTACGTGGCAATAATGGATATGCGAACATGCCTCACCGTTACGTTATATGTTCATTCCTTGCCTGTCTTGTATTATATGTATCTTGTTAAAGCATCTCTAAAAGTATGTAAATATATTCTCTTTTTTAACCATTGTAGTAAACATTCACACACTATTAGAGTTTACATATTCGTAACAAGATAGAAATGGATCATGTTAAGTACGTATAATTATTTTATTAGTCTTAATTTGCACTGATTTAGTTATCATAGTTCATGCTGTACTGTGTTTAAGCGTGCACTTCTTATTTATAAATGATTCCACTTGTCCACATTGTGTTATGAATTACTTCTAATGGTGTCAAATTAATTTCAGCAACATATTTGTTGTTTAATTACAAACAAAATAATTTTTTAAGAAAAATGATAATCATCTTGTGATGAATTAGCTAGTGCTGCCATATAATTCAGAATGTAGGTAGACCATCTATCTTTATCTTGAGGCAAAAATGAAGTTATGGCACATTTCCATTTGCATGGTTTGTGGATATTGATATTGGAAAATATGAAAAATATAATTTTTGGAATCAAGGGCACAAGAGTATAACAATTCTAGTTTACAGAAATATACTGTTCTTGTACCAGGATCAATTTTTTGACTTTCGAAAAGAAAAGCACAGATGTAATTACGGGTTTTGCAAGACACGAGGTTCTGTTATTGGTGTTGCTGGAGATTCTCCTCTTCTGTTATGTTATGCCATGTTGAGCTAGCAACATTTTGAAGATTCATAGTGCCTGCAAAATATTACTGTGTACCAGTTGACAAAGCTTGCAACTCAAAAGACAGGGATTTTCAGCTCTCATTATCATAAATATGCTTGTAATATCATAATAATCAATTTACTGCATATCCGAATGAGGGATACACTTTTATAAACTAGATAACAGTAGCTTTTCTTGTGACATCAAACACAAAAATGTGTTATCTGGGTCAAAATCGCCATGTTTAGTGTACACATGTATCTGATCTAGGCTGCATTTAATAATAATAATAATCATCATCATCTTATATCTTTCATGGAGTTGGGCCACTTGTTGACCCATTCCAGTCTCACATATCCAGAGGTCTCTTCAAAGGTCTACAATGATTCCTTCTGCCAGTTGGGGAATAGTAATTCATTACCCTGGGTAATCTATTCTTTCCTTGAGATTTGCCAGTGGTTAAAATTTCTCTTGAATGGGTTATGGGCCCAGAGCAGGGTAAGTCCAGTGGTAGGATTGCTACCTTTAGCCTCTGGATTGGCATGTTTAGGGATGGCATTTCCTCCATTCCTGGTGAAACAGTTATACAGCTGTGACTCGGTCGTCATTTCCTCATTTGTGAGAACAGGGTGTACCACGAGAAGATAAGGATGACTGTTGGGTAAGATAGGCTATAGTATTACACATCACTGCCCCTTATACCCTGGCTGCATTTTATTGAAATAAATACTGTAAAAATTAAATGGTCTATCACAGATGAACATTGTTAATGGTTAAATTAAACAAATCAAAGTACAGAATGCAGAGGGGCAATGCAAACTCTTCTCACCAACTGACAATTCTTTTTGTGGCTATAAAATATTTGTTACAGTAATAAGTAAATAAAAACTGTGTAAATGCGTGGAATTGTTGCATCTGCTGTCACGTGTCACGTAACAGCACATCATATGTTATCACATTAATGAGATGTGAGGTTTCCCCAGAGATGATGCTGAAGATTCAAATTCTCTGGGCTGTTATGCCGTGTGGATTGGTAAATAGTTGCTGATGTTTTGAAGGATCATAGTGACTGCTTGACCCTGAAGGTGAAGGCATTTATGATCGTTCAGAACTTCACTAACTGGTTAGCAGTCAACATAGCATAACATCCCAGAAAACTTTGGGTTTGTAGTTTATATTTCACGTGTTCACTGCAGCCACATCGGATCAGTGTGCGTTCCATCACGCCCAACAGACGAACATCTCGTGATGCAGCATGCACTATGGTCATTGGCAAGGATACACCTTTGGGTCCAAGCAACGTAAAGGCAAGCCACGTAACCAGCACGTCAGCTATCATATCTTGGTTGCCTAGCAACAGCAACCACCAGCATGTCGTGTGTGTCAACAATGTGGAGGTTCGGACAGTGAAACCCGGTGTCTACAGGCATACGATTACTGGTATGGTGTTCTTTCTGTTGCAGTGCTCTATTCACATAATATGCCTGTATGTATCTTACATAATTAACCCTTAAGATTCCATGATTGTGTTCTTGTCAGGTTGAATTTCACGTGTATTTCTGTATGGCAGTCATATTGTGCAGCAGTTGTGGCTGAATGCTGCCTGCTGCATGCATTGGTATGACATGCTGTGGTACCATTACAGGCCTAGCTCCTAATACGGTGTACAGGGTGACAGTTCGAGCCAAGAATATACGGGCGCCCAATTTTGATGAGAAGGCAAGTCAACAGATGGAAAGGTTCTCCTGTCATATTGACTTCCGAACATTACCTAAAGGTGAGGCTGCCATTGTTTCTTGTTAAATGTTTGTTTTAGTAAGTTTATTGTTGCAGAAACAAAGTCATGTTGGAAGGGTTTTGTATATTCAGCTTGACAGCAGAGCCTGTGACTGTAATCTGTTGAATCCTAACAAGCTGTTACAGCTGTGTTCATTGTTATGTGGGCAAGTAATATCTAAATGGTAAAATGTAAAGCAATCCCATTACAGGCCCAGAGGGTTCTAGGAAGTTAAGATTCCCAGATTTCATGACATTGGCCCAGGATGGTGGTAAGGTTGTCAGCCTTACATACTGGCCGCCTTTACCCCCAGAAAATTCTCCTGCTACTCATTTCTGTTAGAGGCTGAGTCGACCCCAGGGCCATAATGTGATCGGAAGGATTTTATGTCAATGAAAAATCCACTGACACTAGCAGGGATTGAACCAGCGACCTTCCGATTTGTAGCACAGCACCTTAACCACTGTGCTACCGCGGTCCCCAATATCTAAACGATAGCAAAGGTATAAGGGAATACAACTATATTAAGTTATTGGCAGTTTTATTCTTGCTCACATAATGTGGAAGATTTAGGCTCATAAGTATTTAAAAAAATGAACAGCACAAAGACTGATCATATATGCGAATGCCTGTAAATATATATTAATATTGTTAAATAAACTGGAAGTGTAGAATTGAGTATTTACAAAGAATACAGCCTTATAGGTAGTAAAGAATTCTCATACTTTGTTATAGAAACACATATAACAAGACAGCCTACATTTAAAGTGCAATATTTTGTGATCTGCAAACTTGAAGTTGTGTATGTCACAAATTCAGTGGCCCTCAAGGGATTAGCTAAATCATGTGAAGACAAATTCTGTCTCGTTTCTAGCTCAGCAACTCAATAAAATATAAAGACTTGAATGCTCATATCTTTTTGCCTTATGCAGTCTTTGAAACTTTCAATGTAAAATAGCTTAGTTCAGTTGGTGACTGCTTGCTGTTTAAGCTGGTTGGTTGAACAAGTATTGTGTATGTACATATGCAGGTATGTATGTATGTCTGTATATATGTATGTATGTATATGTATGTGTATGTAAGCATCACTTAGCAACGAAGCTGTGAAATCACCTTTCATTGTCATAATGTCTCTTTGATTTGTTTGGAATGGAACATTGTTGTATGAGCAGAAGTGACCCTTAGCTTGATATTTACTTAATCACATTTACATTGGGTACATTTCTTGTTTCATGGACAGTCCATCATATATAATCCTCTTAAATATGTCAAAGGACCAAGCATGTCTAACTGATAAAATAATTAAAAATTTATTATGCAGTAAGGGGTCTTCACATAAGTACTGGCTATGGTATATTTTACTAACTAGGGCACTTGGGTGCTACTTGTCCTGAGTTAATTTCATTTATTTATCCAGCTGGCTGAAAAGGTTACTGACAGTTGTAATGTACAAATTCTGTTGTTGATGAAACTAATTCAGTACAGAGCAGTATATTGTACATGTATATTATTAAACATATACCACACTGAAAAATGAATCTAATTAATCTTTTGTATCTTACTGAAATACACACGTGATATTTTATAGTAAATATTTTATTGTAAGATATGCTTTCAGAAAATTTGTGAAGTGTGCAGTTCAATCTAAAGTAGGGAGTATAAGGAACCAATACTTGTGAAACTAAATTAAACCAGCATTCCTCTCCCTTCACCCCAGAGCTGTACCATTGTACCACATTGCATCAAAATGTGTTTATTAGTTTTGGAAATGAAGCGCACAGGTGGTCAGGGGTGGCTGTGCACTCTCTTGTTACGACTTCCCACACGGAGGGAGGGGGGTAGGGAGGCAAAATAACGTGGTAATGGTTGAATAATGATTATATGTACAATTTATCTCATCCCAGAACACTTCCACCTGACAGGGGAAAATACCTAAGGCTTCCAAAAAGGGGAGGATGGGGAGGGGGGGGGGGGTGATTTTGTGTGTGTGTAAGGCAAAATTGTTGCAGGGATGTCCAGAAACTGAAGAAAAAGTCTGAATTTGCTAACATACTATACAACAACTTTTAGTTCGCTTTTGGTCCGAGCTTTATCCTTCAGAGCTGCTCTGTGAGCTCCAACTAGCAGTGAATTGTTTACCACATAAAACTTCATTCTGAGTGAAAACATTTGTGTTCTGCTAATTTAATTCTGTCATTGAAAGAATTGTGACTTCTTAGTGTGATAACATAAAAGTAATGTTTAAATTTATGTTGTAATTTATTTAATACTTTATTTTGGTTCTAAAATTCTGTGAACACTAAACACTACCCTAAATTCTGTGAACACTAAACACTACCCAAAATTCTGTGAACACTAAACACTACCCTAAATTCTGTAACACTAAACATTACCCTAAATTCTGTGAACACTAAACACCACCCTAAATTCTGTGAACACTAAACACTACCCTAAATTCTGTGAACACTAAACACTACCCTAAATTCTGTGAACACTAAACACTACCCTAAATTAACTGGTATAGTATTGTATTGCTATTTAGCCCCATCAGAGCAGTAAAGTGGACACTCCCATTGTACACAATAACCAGCCCCCTTTTGTCAAAATGAGGATTCAGTGTATGTCTGTATCTGGTAGTATATAAAATGTATGCACAGGTACAGTAATGTAGTGCATTTCACACACTGTCCTGGTAATCCAGCAGGTGTTTCACATTAAGGGCAGTAATATATTAAATGATTACTGATGCCATCAGATAATGTAGAAATAATCTTATTGCTCAAATTCATGAAAAATTCATGCAGTAATATTACCGATTCGAACATTGATGCTTATGGATTTCCAGTCTTTCCTTGTTGTGAGTTATTTACATACCAACCATCTGTAACGCGTATGTCAGAGGTGACATGAGTATTCTAATATTATGAAGTAATTTATTCATTACAACAACAAAAACAACAACAACAAATCCAACAACAAAGTATGCTGCATGAGTAGCTGAAAATCTCTGTAGATGCTTTCCATGAACTCTGCTATATATATTAGGTATGTACTTTTTTTTTTAAATGTAACGGATTCTCCATTGTCTATGAATGGATTATATTCTTTGTACATTACCCACTAGATACTCAAATTGTGAAAGGCGCTATGAGTACTGTATGTAGAAGGGCAGTCCGTAAAGTTTCCGAATTTCTGAATTAGCGCGCCGTTGCAAAGGTGGAGTGTAGTCCTGCTGGTTCACCATGTAGCAGTGGGTTTCCTTAGACGAATGCCATAAACCAGATCTTTTTAGTTTGCTTAGTCATTGTGCTGTGTGTATTAGAGTGAACACATATCTTGCTTGCGCGGCAAATTTCTCGGCAGTTAAGACTGTGTGATTTTCATGAGCAATGTGTTTTTGTGAAATTTTGTTTCAAATTAGGGCAAATGCTTTTAGAGACTTTTGAAATGTTGAACTTAGCATTTGGGTACAAAGTCTTGAGTAGAGCACAAACCCATGAGAGGTACAAATGTTTTAAAGAGGGCCAAACTTCAGTTGCGAACAATGAATGTTCAGGACAAACTTCAACATCAAAATATGAAGAAAACATCCAAAAACTTTGGAAAGTGATTCGTTCCAATGGTCGTTTGTCCGTTTGTGAAGTAGCAGAGGAAGCTGGAGTTTCAAAAACCATGTGTTGTATGATTCTCACTGAAAATCTGGGCATGCATCATGTTGCAGCCAAATTTGTGCTGTTCTCGCCAAATGAAGAGCAGAAACAAAATTGTGCTATTGTAATTAAAGAGCTTGCCAACTGTGCAAATGCTGATGAAAACTTTTTAAAGCATTGTCACAGGTGATGAAACTTGGGTTTACAGCTTTGATGTCGAAACAAAAGCCCAGTCTTCGCATTGGGTCTCAAAAATGTCACCCAGACCCAAAAAAGCATGGCAAGTTCAGTCCAATGTGAAAGTGATGCTTGCTGTGTTTCTTAATTGTGAGGGCATAATTTGTCGCAAATTTCTGCCTCATGGCCAGACGGTAGGTAAACAAGGAATATTTATCTGAAGGTGTTGAAAACGCTGAGAGAGGCAATGAGGAGAAAAAAGCCTGGTTTGTGGAGGGGAGAAAATGGCTGCTCCATCATGATGATGCTCCAATGCATTTCTCCCTTCTGATTCATGATTTTTCTCACGAAACATGAGACGACACTCGTCCCCAAGCCTCCTTACTCACCAGACCTTGCACCAGCAGACTTCTTTCTCTTCACCTAGCTGAAATCCTTGCTGAAAGGATGACAGTTTGAGTTTGTCGAGGAGATTAAAAAAAAATTGCTGCAGAGCTATGTAGTATTCCACAATAGGCATTCCAGGAATGCCTCCAAAATTGGAAGAAACACTGAGAGCAATGTGTAAAAAGTGGAGGAAAGTACTTCAAAGGCAACAAAGCCCAGTAGCTCCAAAGTAAGTGAGAAAATGATTTATGTATGTTGTTCAGAATCTTTATGGATAGACCTCGAGTAATGACCATTTTATCAGTAAGAGTTCGCATTTTCATCTATGCTTACTGTGTACCCAAATATTTTCTGCTATCTTAGTGACCCCTACAAAACTCTCCCCTTTAAACCCTTTCCTTCTTATGCATCAGACTCATCCATCTTTTGTACCTTCTTGATCGGCTTTTTAAATAGTCTTTTTTGGGTGCTTTACAAAACAGTTCTGCATAACTGTTCCTTAAAATGACAGACAAGTGGAAATTGGTTTATTCTATGTTTACTTATTTAATTTTTTTTTTGTACATTGTTAATGGTGCAGTACCAAGCAATTTGGCACACATGGTAATCCTTATTCATATTTGGTAGGTGTCTGGTTTGAAACATGACTCAAGACATTAACTATTGTGACATATTTTGTATGTTCTCTTTAGTCCCCACATGCAGATGTTCTTATAATACTTAATATTAGGCCAAAGCCATGACACAGTTATTACATATTGTATAGCCCAAGTTATTGTTTGAGCCATGAAATAAACCATAAATTAACTGATGATGTCAGTAGCTAGTAGTTTACAGCATCAAAGAAATGTAAGAAAGAGGTGCTGTTGAGCAGAGCTTTAAGGACCATAACGAATAAGATGGCTGGCAACTTTTAAATGTCCAGAAAGAAATTTATGCCAGTGCTTGGGTTTTGATGACAGAGCAATAATTCATCTGATAAAGAAGGTGGCTGTGGGAATGTTGGCACTGGGGGCAATGAACAGTGGTTGGAAGTTGCCTGTACAATCCATGGTTGTGAGGTATCACCTAAGAAGTCCAGGCTTCTGGAACAGATAGAAGTGAGGATAATTACATGGTATTGATTCCAGTAAATGGATTAATATTTAAAATATATAAATATTGAAAAACAGTAATAAATATATATATATATGTTTTCAAACACAACAATATGTTATTATTCAACTTATTGCCAATGAGTTGAATAATAAAATATTGTTGTGTTTGACTGAAAACATAAAACATTATTGTTTTTCAATTCTGTTACACAATGGGGATGTCCTCTACAAAAATTGCATGAATATTGAGTTTTATTATAATATTTTCTTTAGTTATTAATTTGAAATGTTATTGATTGTACCTACTGAATGTTTCCATCTTTGACATGCCATTCTAGTTCACATTTTGGGGTTAGGAATGCTCATTTTGTTGTATAAATACTTGTGATATCTCTCTCATGGTTATTGCAGTATTCAAATTTACAGGACAGCTAGTAGTGCAAAAACAAATTACATTGCCTTAGAATGTGACCTTGTTTTGAAGGGTTGTAAGGATCCAGGTGAAGAGCTATTTTAAGGATTTATGATGTATTGCAACAAAAGCAGCAGAGTTTATAACAAAATGATGTCAGCATTATGACAAACAGTATACTTTACAATAATGATAATGAACATTGCCAGCAGTGTTGTGTTGTGCATGGCATTAAGGATTGTGTTCTGGCTGCAGTTGGTCACTCCAAATCAGCAGACAATAGCAGCTGTGGGACAATACCCCACATGATATGACCTTACCTACACCCCAATAATTGTAGATGAAACCCTTGTTCATGTCCTACAGTGTATGTTGCTAACAGTGTTAATTGTAAGCTTTATTAGCTAAAAATAACAAACTCTTTATTCAGTGTCTTCCGAGTCTGACTGTTGCATTCGTAATTATTATGATTTTTATTATTGATTGATTAACATATTTTTCTTTTTTGTATTTGTCTGCTTGCATGGATAAGGCTGCAAAGGTGATGATAACATTTTTCCAAGAAACATATGTTTTTAGTTTGTGTTATTTGTGTGGGTTGGAGTAATTTTAGAACCACCCATTTATCTGCTGCAAATATAAATTTACTCTTATGGCCAGGTTCTAAGGGTTCAAAAGTCATAGAATTTTATGATCTGTTTAAAGTAATAACTTGTATTCATATTGACATTAAGATTCATGTTATTATTTTCCATTCAAATGAGATATTGAAGATTAAATAACTCTCCAAAATTAAGGAGAATTATTTCTTTGGAGTATTTTGTTATATTTAATTGCTTTAAATTTAAAAAAGATGAGGTAAAATTTAATTTTCTTTTCATCAGTCTTTCAGAAAAGGAACTTTAGTTGACTTTTGATGTTACCAGTTTTTTTAAGTTTTAGAAATGTGTGATGGTTATGGGGCATTTATTTCTTTGTGTGTGTTGCATTCAGAAGTGTATTTTCACCTAACATTTTCAGCTGGTTGATTTCATGGTTTTAGTTTAATTATAATTATAATTATAAAAATTACTCTATGTTTGGCGATGTCATTAAATGACAGTGTTACGATTTTTTTCTTTCTTTTTCTTCTTTTCACTGATTTAGTCATATGTTTCTGGCAAGTGAGGCAGTGGGTTGGGGTATATGGTCGACAGCAGGACGAGGCTACAGGTACAGTAAAACCGGTGTTCATGTCACCCATCCCCTCTCAGCATGACATTTGTTGTGTAATTACAACACCCTTCTAAAATATTGAACCTTTTTGCCTTCACCTGCATCAAGCTTCTTTGGTTCAACATTCTACAACTTCCTACATTCAATATGCACACAACAGAGTATTGTTAAGCCCACCATGAGTGTGCTTCCTCTGAATGTGTTTGTTTTTTGGCTCTTTCTGTTTGATCTTCCACTACTTAGGCATGGAGGTGACTGTATCAGACTATGTATGATATATTATAGTAGTCAATTGAGTAACAGGATGGACTTAAGGGAGGGATGCTGTCTCAGTTTTATGCAAGTCCTTTCAATTCTCAGATCACAAGTACATGTACAGTGGAATCTGGAGCTACATTTTCCTTTAAGAATGTGATGCCAGAAGTACAGGAATCCTGTCTTGTGTATTCACCTTTGAAAGGCTCTGAGCCGGCTTCCCTGACTGGCTATGCTTGCTTTTCCTGAACTGTCTATACCATTGTTTTCCAAATGTTATTGCTCATGGATCTGTTTTGGTTTTAAAAACAACCAAGTATCCTCACATCCTTGCTCATGTCATTATAGGGTGTCCAGGAGGTAGGTATCTGAAATTAAATTTTATGTCTCAGAAGTGATTATACCCATGTTGTGTTTATGATGCACCTTTTTCACAGTGACAGAAAATACTACTGCATAATAAACTGTCACTGTATGTATATACATTCAATCTTATATCATAGGCTACTTGTGTGAAGAATGGAGTTGTTTATTCTTATCATTGTGTCCTTTAAAGTTAGGAGTGTTTGTAGACAGCTGAATTCTCATGTCAGTTATGACATCCAGTCTGTAACGATATTTAGGTATTGTTGCCGCATACTTTGAAAATCCAGTTTTGCAGCTAAGTTGTGGGAAATGGGAGAATTTTTAAGCACTGCGCATTTATGCAGTATATCATATTCTGTCTTATTTGGAATAAGTAATGTACAAATACAAATAGTACTGCTAGCCCTGACTTGTTTGTTGATTTGTCAAGTTGCAACAAGAAAGCAATCTGGATTTTAGTCATGACGCTAGTTTTTTTTTATATCTGCTGACATCTTGAATGTGATGTTTAATGGTATTATTAGATAACTGAAATGTTTCGAGTTTCTTTTTCGACTGTTCACCAAGCACACAATTTGTCATTTCCACCGCACGTGATTTAATTTGGGTTTCTACAACTGTATGGGCTTCTTCTGCTAGTGCAGTGCCGTAACTCACTCCGTACAAGGCCTCGGATATTTTCAGTATCAGTTTTTTATCTTTTCACTGTAAGGCCCTGACAGTTTTGTAATGCTTCTCATGTATGCTTGAAAGAAACTAATGTCTTTGTCCTTAAATTGCGGATGATTAGTATCATGATGTCTACATAGTTTGGCAAGTAACGTAGGACTGTCTGGTAACACTTTGCTGTACGAGACGCATAAGGCATCGGACAATTTCACCACCTCTTTCCATAAACCCCAGAGACAAATAGGATTCATTGCACTTGTGTTTTGTACTACTTTTTGCAGTTCGAGAACTGCCAGTACTGGATGGTGATGGAAAATGTTGATATTCAGTTACAATGTCAATTACATCTGTACTTACTATAGTAGTAGTAGTAGTAGTTGACTGTTTACTTAAACTACCTCTTCTTAGCCACTGATCAATGATAAATTTTAAAAAATTAACATTAGTGTCACTACGTGTTATTACACTGACGCTACCGTAGCTAATAAAAATATCTACTTCACTGTCCGTGTAACTATGTTAACGCTATACAAACTACAACTGAACTGAAGTGGTGATTGTGGTGGTGGAGGTCATAGCTAGAGATTACTAAAATCTGTAGTAGGTGCTACAATACAAGTATGTTAATTTAACGCGTATATTTTTCATTCTATGTCCATGTGCAACATTGCAAGCAGATAGCCATGAATACAGACCAATAGCATATGCAACATGGCATTGCATGATTTCACCTTGATTAAATTCTCATGCACTTTGTGGGTACAGGGGATTTCTTAACTGGATAGTCTTAACAGTCATACAAAATAAACATATTGCCCATTAAAAAAGTTTTGCCATTATTTTTAACAAAATGTTATTAATTTAATTAAAAAAATAAGTAAAATTCAAAGTAGCCATTACAGAAGTATATCCACAGATCCCCTGAGAACTGTTAATTGATTTCTTGGGATCTGCAGAGCACACTTTGGGAACCGCTGGTCTGTACTGTTGGGAGATGTGAGGTCTCATGGTGGCATTGCTGAGGATTCAGGTCTTCCGAAATGTGACTTCCTGTCTTTGGGTGAATTGTTCCATATCTTTCAAAGGAATATAGTGCCTTTGGAACATGGGAACTACTCACCTAAAGACACAGCATTACTCCAAGAATCCTCAAATATGTGTTTATTTGTCAAGACAAAATTAACCTTTTGGCACCAGAATTATTTTTTTAAATTTTAGCACACCTGTATATAAAATGTGAATAATACAGAAATCAAATACGTTAGAATTATGAAACAAAGTACATTTTGAAGAGAAAAAAACGGAGAGTATATACCATGTTTAAAATATTCGGTACCTATATTTGTTGAATAAATATATAAAATGCAACTTTAGAGGTTAGCGGTGCGGTACGTCAAGTATAGTTAATGTTAAGCGTCAAAAGGTTAAGCAGAGGAGAATTTATGTTGTTACACAACAGTGAACTTTTTTGATTTATGCACACCACCTCATGTTGTTAGGGTAGTGAACACAATGCTATTGTGATGGGCTGGCTACTCTAACTTGGACAAGAAACTATACATATAGACTTTTGGTACGAACGTTCATTGAAGATTTAGGAAGAAGAGGGAGGCTGGTGCTAACATGAATCGTACTGAAATAAAATTGTAAGTGTCAGGGACTTCATAACTGCCTTTGAACTGTGTCCAGCAGGGCTCTTGGTATTGGTAGTTCTGAAACTTTGGCTGTTCCACAGGAGAGTTAATGTTAATATGACATTGTTAATAGCTGATGAACATGAGGCAGTTGTGTAAAGCGCTCAGAAACCTGCACGTTTTTAGCTTTTTGCTGTGGTGTAGCTGAGATTCTGTTCTTGTGGGACCAGGTGCTGTAAAGTGGGTTCCGATATTGCAGGGGAATGTAGTGTCCTTAAAACACTGGGATTCCATTGCCCATTGATGTGTTGTCATATCCCAGAGGAGTGGAATCCTTGACTAAATTTTTGTTTTCCTCCATAGAAACAAAAACAATATTAGCCTGGATATGATATGCAAATATTGTATAAACGCCATGACACCATGAAATCACAAGTATCCATGACATTGTAATTTATTTGATAATGTGTGTATGGTTAATTTTAAAGCTTCAAATTGTTCTGTGATTACTACTAATTAACAGTGGCCATTGATCAGGTTTTACTGTACCTGTTCCCAATACTTCTGACACATTTTCCTCCACCGTTGTAAGTACTTGTATGTATCATAGTGTATCAGTGTTTAAAGAATCATTGCAAAAGTGTATTTTTTTATGTTTTCCATGTTAATTCTTGGTGGTGATAAGCTTTCATGTTTAGTAAAGTAAAGTTGTTACTGTGCACGCCATGAAGGGTTATGGGGGATCATAGGTTTAACATCACCCATTCTTAACTTTGGCACTAGATTGGGATGATTGATCAACTTCACAACCCAGCCACTTTACTGCCCGTGAAGGTGCCCCCTGGTGGGTCCCAGAGCCAATCTGGATGCTTTGAAGATTGAGTAAATCTCTTGCCCCTGTGAGGAATTTAACCACATTTCCTGGGATGTCCAGCCTCTAGCCAATCATATTCCCCAGGAGAGTAAATATTTTTTTGGTCTATTACTAGAATTGCCACATTCCTCAGGATTGTTTCTTGTTTCAGTGCCTTGTTTCATTTTCTTCTGAAGAAGTCCAAGGACTGGAACTGTTATGAATGTCAGTGGCCTTCTGTGTTGATTGTAACAATAAATCTCCAGGCTTGCCGCAATTATGATGCACATATATGAGTAAAATAACAATATAAGTAATCAGTCTTATTCATACTCAACACAGCGCACAGTACACACACCATACCTATGACATGCAGCCACTCCACCACATAACATATAACGACCTAGTTTTTCACCAAATCTTAACCTAAATGTAACTTTAGCTAGGCTCTAGTGAAGGCTCCCTGATGATGGTCATAGACCGAAACATGTAGGAGCAAGTCAAAGTGATTTTTAATGTAAATTTTAAAACTTTGTCAAGTTTAATAAAGAGTGCATTTGTTGGTGTATGGGCTTTATAGACATCAAAATATACATTACAATGATTAAAAAAACGAAATAAAAGGTAATAGTGAAATCATCTTAGGACAACAGGTTGAAGCGGTTCGAACTGTGCAACTAGCTCATTATCATGTGCGGTGGTGGATTTTGATGTTAATTTCCTTCTGACTGGACAGTTAGTATGCCTTGTACTTTTAGTTTGAGAATCTTATAACACTGATGTAATCAAATGTAAATTTTCCAGTACCACTATATAATATGACCAAATCTGTTGTGAAATATAGTTATTTTGTTTATTAGGTTTGATTTGTCAGATCACTTAATTCCAACAAACAGTAAATGGTTTAACTTTCACCTTTGTAAACTACTACTCTGAGTGTGTAACTAAATTTTCTGTCCTCTAACTTCTGTGCAAGACTTGTGAATTGATGTTGTGATTTATCATACGGAGTTATGTGATGTTCTTTACAAAGTTAAAAAAAAAAAAAAAGAATAGTTCTGGCAGAGATCACTGCTGTCTGCCTGCCTGCATGTCAACAGGTTTCTTTTTAAAGTCGGTATGGGAAACATGCAATAAAAATTTCCAGGCTATTATGATTTTAGTTCAAACTGGACAAAAGTAACAGACGCTTTGCATGGAGACCTACAGACGTTTCTGCTCACATGTCAAACCTAACTCTTCAAATATTTATTGGAGTATACAGTGTTTTAAACAGACTTTTAGACAAAAATGAAACACGTGTTTTATCTTCAGTTCACTTTTTCTGTAAGTCTTACTGTTTTCAAGATATGCTACTTCATCTTACCACTCCACAACTGTTGGACTGCTTTTGACAAAATGTTGTGTTAAAAGGTATCTGTACAGTTTTTTAAGGTCATATGTCTGTCTGTTTGTGAGCCAGTATAAATGCTTAAACAGTTCGGTAGATTAATTTTTTATTTGATATGGGAGACCCACAGAAATTTGTTGCCATTTCATATTTCAGCCATTTTGTCCCATAATAAAATCCACTCCACTGAAGGCTGTGAATTTTTTTTTTTAATGAATATCATGAATCATTAATTGCATTTTATAAGCTCACATAAATTCAGTAAACTGTACATAATACAATTGGGAATTCTTTGTATGCAGTATGGCGTGTACCCTTGTCAGTCGTTTTCAGATTTGTACATTACTTTGCATGCTGATGTTGACATTGCTTCATGTGTAACTGTATTTGATGAAGAATGCCTTTTAGGATCTGGCCAGTATGAGTCCACAAGTTAGTCAGTTTTGGTTACTGTTGGAATGGTGTTGAACTTGATTGTGCTTAATGTAATTAATTGCAGTTAACCAGTTATTAGTTTTGTCACTACTGGCATGAAGTGTACCTGTGATTATTGTTATTTGTAGCTATGTGCAGAGAGTTTTGCCAGTCTGACATTCTGCTTGAACACACCAAACGTAATCTGTGGCCATCAGCACTTTGAAATTCATTACTTTTTGTCTTTTGGTATTATGTGTGGCTGGATGCAAATTTCAAACATGAATCAGTTTGTACGTTGTTTGTGGTATGTTGTGTAATTACATTATATTATTGTGATAAACATATGCCATTGTAGAACCTGTTTCCTTAATAGGAATATCTTGAAAAACATTCTTTGTGTAACTGTTTGTATTTTATAGTACTGGGCATTTAATAATTAGAACAGATTTCAGAACATTATAACATTCAGCTGCTAATCTTGTATCTTATTCCAGCTGGTATGTGAACATATGGTCACTTTGACAAGGGGTACCAGTGTTATGATATTTAGTCACATATTTTGGGACAGGTGACGGGCACTTGTAAATGCAGTAGTGAACCTTTGGGTTCCATAATATTTGGGGAATTTCTTGACTAATTGAGAACCGGTTAGCTTCTCAAGAAGGACTCTGCTGCATGGAGCAAGTAAGTAAGTAAGTAAGTCACAGGCAGCTTATGTTCATAATGAGAAGGAAATTTTATGTTTATGAACTGCATTTTAAGAGTCTTATGCTTTTTTTGAATGGTGACAGCATTAAAAGCAAGAATGTATTCAGTAGTTCTGCAAGATATCCTTTCATGTTACAGTTCTTGTGCAAGCCAACTGGCTAGTTATTAATAAACACATGTAACTATGAACATGGGTTAAAAAGTAGGATGTTATTACTGAATTCTACAATCGTTGCATTATATTACATAAATTTTAAATTTACATCATTCAAAATTAAATGATAGTGGAAAAATAAATATCATTTCCAGGGAAACAGGTATGGGTATTACAATATTTGATTTACCTTTGAAATTTCTGAATATTATACCATCAGTTTAATTAGATTCAGCAAACATTTATGTCTTTATGCCTCTAAATACTAATCTCATTTGATAAAATGCTGATTGAATTGTTGCAATGAAAAATGACCTTGGAATTTGCAAGAAACATTTAGTCTGCTAGCAAAAATCAACATAATCATGCCTAGAAGGAAGGAGTGTATTGTTCAGAATGTATGTTTTCATACAGCATATACAGTATTTAGACAATTTCCATAATTTATTTGTTATTATTTTTATATTGTACACACACACACACACATACTAAAAGCATTTTAAATATATCTGGTTCTCATTTTATTTAAAATGTACTATGTAGTGGCAGTTACTATAAATGCAGTTCCAAAGACAAGGTCACTAGAAGTGATGACTCCTTATGAGAACTTTGTGTTGAATGAGCAGCCATTGCATCTTAAGAAATTTTCTTGAGTTATAAGAAAATCTGGAATTAGGCTCTTAATTCGTAAGACCCCACAAGTCCTTCATTTAAAGTTTCAGGGCTGCGTGGTTCTTTAACCGTTTCACTTAACCACTCATTGTCGTAACTATTATCCACCAGTGTTTTCACCATCTTCACTGTGTAGGTGAAATTTTATTCACATCCCTGATAGTTGGTAAAATTCCCTAAGTGGAGATACAGAGAGATTGTCTGTGTTCTTAGGTGTTTACTGAAAAAGAATAGACACTGCAGCTGAATGGAATGTTGTCATTTGCGGTAGAGTTTGCAGTAGTAGCAGTAATGCTGTTGCTGGTGGTAGTGGTAATCTGGAACATACAATTGCATAAATGAAAATTGGTCTCATTAAGTATTCATTCTCATCATCTGTTTCAGCATGCTAGTGCATGAACTAAATCTAATTTTCTTGTTGGATTGTAAATTTATTGTATCTAAATATGATATTAATAGCACAAGATATGTAGAAGCAGAAGACAGTGTAGAAGTAAAGCAGGTTTTATGATTTCTGCCTGTGATTTCATGTTTCTTTTCATGTTGGTATGTGCTGCATTTTACTGTTTATTTTATGCTTTAATGAAATATGTGATATGTACCAATCATGAGCAGTGTTCATCATACATCAGCAGTAGATGTCTTTATATTAAGTGACTGGTGTAGAAAATTTGTTATGAAAATGTTTAAATATGGGCAGGATTTCACATGCAGTGGACAGTATCACAGTAAATGTGTGATTTGGTAAAGAAACCTGCACCTTTTTCATACTTTATCCTGTGACATAACAATGCATAATGTTACCAACAAAATACAGTTTTGGATCAAGCCATATCTTTCATTACATAGTATTCATTCTATTATGTTTCTTACTATTACTGAAATAGGTACATATCTGCAGTGTTAACTGGTTTAATTCAGTACCCAGAACTCATTGAAAACAAGATAATTTGATGCTGGAATATGAATGTCTTTCCTGATTGCACCAGATTGTTCTGAATATTGTTAATGCTACTTAATTATGAGTATTTGTACTTATTGATAAGGTGACTGTGTAATTCATAAACAAAATTCAGGTTTCAAATATGTATGGTTTAGTCTTCTTAGTTCTCATAGTGTGTTGTCTTGCAGGTAGTTACTAATGTTTCAGAGGAACCTGCTGTGTCCGTCTTTACAGTAGATTCTGATAGGGTTGAGATATGGGCGTGTTATAGAAGAAAGTTGAATGGATCAACCTGAGGGGAGCAAGATCAGCCAGAGTGGAGAGGAGACAGGGCATTGTTCTCCCTTTCCTGTTGGCTGAACAGGGCTCAATCTTTTCTTCCCCGTGGTCTGACTGACCCATCTTCTTGTAAATATCACCAGGGTGCCTTGTATATGAACGTAATTTTTATCATGTGATTGGTGAATCTGACATAACTTGTTTATGTATTATGTTAACAACGTATGAAAGCTGCATTGCTGTAATATGATATAAAGGTAATTTACCAGACAAGATTTTGGGTGCTTTTGGGTTGCCACTAGCTCTTCAGAAGTGGGTAAATGCTTTGGTATCAGTTGAAAGTCCTGGGGAGTGATTTAAGATTAATTATAAATGGAATTATTACAATTCAGATTAATGAAGAGTTCACCATTGTTCAGGTCCTCACCACTCAGTTTGTGGAATGACTTTAGACATCAGAATTGATGCCTTAGAAAAGAACTGTACAACAAGGCAGATGGTGTATAGCCTGCTCTCCCTTGTGTCCCATACAGTTAAAACAGCTATTGAAGTTCATTGTATGCTATTTAAGTACCTTCCATGATCTTTCAATACATTTTTGATCCTTACTAATTGTTTTATCTACCTGCATGTGTTATAACTCTATTTGTATGTTAACAGGCCTGCCCGACCCTCCAGTAGACATTCAAGTGGAGGCAGGCCCACAGGATGGGACTTTACTTGTCACGTGGCTGCCTGTTGGGCTCAATGCTTCCACCAATGGGGCTCCTGTCACAGGATATGCTGTCTATGCTGATGGCAAGAAAGTCACAGATGTTGACAGTCCAACAGGTATGATTTTAGAGTAGAGGAATTGGGAGGAAATTACAAACTACACAGGTAATGTGTCCATCACCTGACTGCCAACAAGTGAAAAATTTGAATGCAGTGTGTAAAGCAGTTTGTTAATAATTTCTTATTTCTTGTTTAAAATTTTTTGCAACATCGCTGGAAGCATTGATTGTCCTACTTTATGTATAAACTGGCAGCAAATATTTACTTTTATGATTATGTAAATATATTCAAACCACTGTTGTGTACAACACAGTTCACCAATTTCCAGATTTGGAACTTGTGTTCAGATTTGCAAATTGTGTGTGCACAGCAGTGATTTGAATATATACAGGCTTATTCGAAATGATTGTCTGGGTTTTAACAACTTGTCATACACAATACACTTGAGATAGGAGTATATGTGTTTTTTTTATTTAATAGAACAACACTCCAAGTTTTTGTTACATACCTTACAAGTGCTCTATATTTGCACCCTTTGTGATTCTACAAACATCAACACGATAATTGAGTTCATTCCAAACTGTTTGTAGCATGTCAGCGGTGATGGTTTTAGTGGCGGTACTGATTCGTACCTTCAGTTCTGGGATACATACGCACCCTGTCTCTTGAAACTATGCATACCACCTTCAATTGGAATTGTCAGATGGTGGTTGTTTCCCGAATTTGGTGTGGAATTGCCGCTGGACAAATGTACCCCAACAATCATTTTGAGTAACCCTCTATATATATATGTTTTTTGACTAAGCACAGCAGGACAGCGGGGATGTCTCACCTGAAGTCTGTTGTTATGATTGGGAGGTATGGTGTGAGAGGGGTGTAACGAAATGCCTCAAATAATCAGAGAGTAGGATTGAAGATTGGGAAAAAGTGAATGAAGATTGTTTTAATGGACTGTACATTTCAAACTTGTTATTGCAATAGATCTCAGTATAGTACCCTTGTGAAATATGGCTTTTGGCATTCTCTATATATGGAGTAAGTGCTTCAGTAATGGACAAAACTGCATTAATGAATATTTATACCAGAATGCCTCTCTTAGCCACGGTAAAAAAGTTGATTTTAGTAGTGTGTAATTGGGAGGGTTAGTGTTGAATGTTAGAGTGAGAGATGGCTGCTTCATGACTCGGTTAGTTGCAGATGCCCCAATGTGGAGACCAAGAACTGATCGCATCCCAGTTTGTGTGGGGTGCGTTGTGGACATAGTGTCACTGGTACAGATTCTATTCCATGTACTTCAGCTGTTTCCTGTCAGTATCATTCTACCGATATTCCTTAGCCATTTTATTCATCTACAACTGATGCTATATTATAATCTTTGCAATTGAAAATACCATCAAATAGAGGCTTATAAACGCTTCTGTCTACAGTAGCAGAAGACAGGGGAAGAAGGTTGTGTAGTGTCAGTGATTTGTTTATGGTATTATTATTATTATTTATTTATTTATTTAATCCAATCAGTCATACACAACTCCAGACACATCAAGTATGTCATAAGTATAAAGTATAACAAAATGATCATACAATAAACAAATTTTATAAAACATAGCTAGTTTAAAACATAAGGTAAAGCAATCCCATTACAGGCCTGGACAGGTCCAGGGGGTTCCAGGAGGTTGAGACTCCCAGATTTCAAGACATTTGGCACATGGAGCTGGTAAGGTTGTCAGCCCTTTGCGCCTGCCACCTTTACCCCCTAGGAAATATTCTTGGTAATCATTTCTGTTAGAGGTTGAGTCAATCCCAGGGCCATAGTGCGACCGGTAGGATTATGTCAATGAAAAATTCCAATGACACTATCGGGAATCGAATCCGTGATCTTCCGACTTGTAGCGCAGTGCCTCAACCAACTGTGCCACTGTGTACCCCAATTTAAAATATACATCACTATGTTTACTTCGTGTTATTAATAATCTCTATATTACAAATAATGCTGACTTAATACACATATCCATACTTAAATTATTTATTTTAACAATTTGTACATATACAACATTAAATTAATATTTTATTTAGTCCAAGCTGCTGGAGCATCAAATCAGTAACATACGAATTCTTCTACTGAATGATATGCATGATCTATGAGAAAAGATTTCAGTTCTCTTTTATAGGGTGTATATTCCTTCAACTTCTTTATATTAATTATATTAGTTATATTATTATACAATCGAATTCCCATATTAATCACACTTTTTTAATAGAGATTTATATTACAAAGTTTGATTTGTAAATCCATATTTGTCCTTGTATTATGATCATGTACCTGTTTATTTTTTGTGTTGCAAATTTATACTGTACCAGCAACTTTATTGGTGGTGAAATGTTAAATGCATATTATAAATTCAGAACTTACGAAAAGTGGGCCCGGTAGCTCAGTCGGTTTAGCGATTGACTACAGGCTGGACGGTCCGGGATCGAATCCCGGTGGGGACGAGATTTTCTGCACCTGTCCAAACCGGCCCTGAGGCCCACCCAGCCTCCTGTAAAATGGGTACCAGGTCTTTCCTGAGGGTAAAGTGCAGCTGGGGTGTGCTGCTGACCACCCACCCCCTTCTAGTGCCGTGGTCATGGAAGAGTAGAGCTATACCTCTACCCACCCTCTGGGCCACACCGGGCCTGTAACGGGATCACTTTACCTTTTACCTTTAGAACTCACAAAAAATAAATGACAGTTGTTGATTTTACACCAGAAGTATATTTTCACAATATGAAAGAACAGTATTAACAAATAATTCTGTTACTTTTAATACAAAGACAAGGGACATTTTGATCTTTACCTGCTGTCAAGGAGTGGAGTACTGGCATCTTTGTGTGTCAAGAGGTGAATACTGACACCTTTTTTTAATACAAAATCATTTTGAATTGTTAACTTCTTCCATGGTACAAATGAAATAAATGTTGAGGCCTTCACTCATCTCACATGTTTTGCAGTGTATATTTGTGGTTGGTCATGGACATTTTGGGACATGTCAGTTCTTTCTGCAAGGGTCAAGCAGTACAAGAATAGCTCTGACAAGTGACCCTGTTGGTCAAAATAAACTTTTTTTACTGTATCTTAGCAGCTGAAACCCACTGAACACAGTTTTAAAATAACAGAAACTGTAGGTGAACTATTGTGTAATGATTGAATGAAATCTGATGTACAGAAAGTGGATACCGAATTTCAGATTGGTGATACGGTGATTTTATATGCCCTCTAGAAAATGTCATATTAGGTGCACATGGAGCAATGAAGTGGCTATAGTAATTGTATTTGTTGTTTGGACATTTGCATTCACTTATGTTACTGGAATGAGATAAATTGGTTTTTGGAATGAACAACTTTATGAGAATTTTAGTTATGTTGTCCATTTCATGCTAAACAGAAACAGCAACATCTTTCTCTTTATTGTGCTAATTTCAATTGTCTGCTGTTCTGGTTTGGGTTAGGTATGGTTAGATGGTTTTACTTTCATATATCATTCTAACTTAGAGTTAGGTTTTTTTTCAGTTCACTCATTCTGTCCATGCATTTCTCAAGCACCGTTCACACATCGGAGTATGCTAAAATTGCACATGACAGCTGCTTTATATCTCCAACAGGTTGTGGTTTGTCATCAAACCGTCTTCAGGCACACAGCAGATGATACTAAATTGTTGGTCACATATATCAGTACATGGAGTAATTTTTTGTAGAATGAATACCATAAGATTTTTTGACAAATTACCTCCTGCGTTATTGATATTTGCCATCTGCAATTTAGTACTGTATGCTGTCTCCCTAAAGATGGTTTGATGACTCACCAAAACATGTTGGAGAGTTAAAGCAGTTGTTGTTATTGAAATCTCGGTGTATTTTGATGTTTGATTTTATAATGGAGCTAGTCTTAGATCTTCAAGGGTAAGGTAAAGGTGATGCTGTTTCTGTCCACACCATGAAGGCATACCATTTGGATGTGGGAGGTCAGCTTGACACCTCAGCAGCTAAACCCCACAGAAAGAATCCTGATACCCATCACAATAATCACCAACACATGCACACTTTTTCATTTGACACTATAAAACTTTAATTTGTTAAAATAGTTAAAATCTCCGACATGTTTCGGTTTACATTTAAACCATCTTCAGGGAGCTATT